>OGRL01000283.1_pt1 | contig 46382 bp, 39 predicted proteins | sample 1553481 | NCBI WGS metagenome assembly OGRL01 (sample SAMEA2580036, study PRJEB22360) | human gut metagenome
CTCCGTCCTTCTCGATTCCGGTGCGGATCTGATCTCTTATGGAATGGGGGAACATTCCATCCTGGAGATCGCAGAAGCCCTGCAAAGCGGGATTCCGGTCCAGGAGATCACATATGTGGCAGGGACGGTTTTTAAAAGCCACGATATCAGCAGGGTTTACGATCCGGTGGTCCTTCCGTCATTTGAACAGGTACAGACCGATAAAAAAGCTTACGCGGACAGCTTTGCCATTCAGTACCGAAACACGGATCCATTTACAGCAAAGCCTCTGGCAGAATCTTATGGGAACCGTGGATATGTGATACAGAATCCACCATCTCAGCCTCTGACGCAGATGGAAATGGACGATGTTTACGATCTGCCTTATACAGGACGATATCATCCCATGTACCAGAAAGAAGGCGGGATCCCGGCACTGAAAGAGATCAAATTCAGTCTGACCAGCAACAGAGGATGCTTTGGAAGCTGTAATTTCTGTGCGCTGACTTTTCATCAGGGCCGCATCCTTCAGACAAGAAGTCACGATTCCATTCTGAAAGAAGCTGAAAAGATGACGGAGGATCCGGATTTTAAAGGCTATATCCATGATGTAGGAGGCCCTACGGCTGATTTTCGTTATCCTTCCTGCAAAAAGCAGCTGACAAAGGGACTTTGCAAGGGCAAGAAATGCCTTGCTCCGGAGATTTGTCCGGCAATTCACGCCGACCATTCTGAATATCTGCACATTCTCCGGCAGCTGCGAAAGCTGCCCAAGGTGAAGAAAGTCTTTATCCGTTCCGGCATCCGGTTTGATTATCTGCTTGCCGACCCAGATGACACTTTTTTTCGGGAACTGGTACGGGAACATACCAGCGGTCAGCTGAAAGTTGCTCCGGAACATTGCAGCAATCATGTATTGGATAAGATGGGAAAGCCGCATTTTGAACACTATCAGGCATTTCAAAAGCGGTTCTATGAGATTACCAAGAGCATTGGGAAAGAACAGTATTTAGTCCCTTATCTGATGTCCTCCCATCCGGGCAGCACGTTGCAGGATGCAATTGCACTGGCAGTTTATCTGAAAGAAAATCACATCCATCCGGAGCAGGTACAAGACTTCTACCCAACGCCCGGAACGATTTCCACTTGTATGTATTATACCGAATATGACCCCTATACGATGGAACCCGTCTTTGTTCCGAAAACAGAGCAGGAAAAGGCAATGCAGCGTGCTTTGCTGCAATCGTTTTTGCCGCAGAACCGTCCTTTGGTGCTGGCAGCCCTGCGGAAAGCCGGTAGAATGGATTTGGTTGGAAACGGTGCACATTGCCTGATTCCAGCAGGTTCAGAGCGGAAAGACACCCACGCAAAGAAATCATCAACTCGGCAGCCTGCCACAGCAGCTGCAAGACGAAACGGAGGCACTTCAAAATGGCAGCAACCCAAAAAAGCAAACAACCAGCCGCCAAAAACGACAAACAGAAAGCCAACCAGCAGAAAGAAAAAATCATTGGGCTGATTGCACTGATTGTCGTTGCCTTTGCAGGCGGTGCAAAAGTGTTCGGCTGTGCACCAGCGGTGGATTCCAATGCGAGTGCAACCGTTTCTTTTCTGGATGTTGGACAGGGGGACAGCGTTCTGATTCAGGCAGCCGGAAAAACCGTTCTGATTGACGGCGGTGAACGGGATCAGGGCAGTGTTGTACTGGACGACTTGAAGAAATATGGTGTTACCACCATTGATTACATGATTGCCTCTCATCCGCATTCTGACCACATCGGCGGTTTGGTGGATGTGTTGGAAGATGCAGCGGTTTCTTCTGATTTGACGGTTTCCATGGTACTGCTGCCGGAAATTCCGGACAAAGACGTGCCGACGACACGTGTCTATGAAGCATTTTTGGATGGCATTGAAGACAACCACATCGACCCTACTTTTGTATCGGAAAAGCAGACCTTGAATTTAGGCGGCAGTACTACACTGGAACTCATTGCACCGCCAGCCGGAAAAACCTATTCTTCCCTGAATGATTATTCCATGGCAGCATATTTGAATTGCGGCGGAAAAACATTCCTGTTTACGGGCGATGCAGAAAAGGACGAAGAAGCCGACTGGCTGGAAAGCGGCGTATTTGATGGCATGCATGCGGATGTCTTTAAGGCAGGTCACCACGGCAGCCGGACTTCTTCCAGTGAAGCCCTGCTGGAGCAGATTCAACCAACCTATGCAGTGATTTCCTGCGGAACAGATAATTCCTATGGTCATCCGCATGAAGAAGCACTCGACCGTCTTGGCGTTTACTGCGATAAGATTTACCGGACGGATTTAGATGGAACAGTCATCTGTAAGGTAGAGGACGGGGAATTGAAGTGGTCGTTTGATAAGGAGTATGCATCATGATCATCATTGACCGCATGGATGATGGCGTTGCCGTTCTGGAAACTGACACGGGAATGCAGACGGTATCAGCAGACCAGATGCCGGAGGGGGCACGGGATGGCGATGTTCTGCAATGGGTTCATGACCACTATGAAGTAGATACTGCTGCAACGGAAGAACGTCGAAATCGGATGTTGGAACGGATGCGAAAACGAAAAAGAGGAAGGGACTAAATGGAAGCAGATGTACTCATCATTGGTGGAGGAGCTGCCGGAACGGTGGCTGCTCTGCTGCTGGCGAAAGCCGGAAAACACTGTATCATCTTAGAAAAAAATGGGCAAATTGGGAGAAAATTGCGGATTACCGGAAAAGGTCGCTGCAATCTCACCAATGCCTGTGATTTGGATACGCTCATGGCAAATGTGCCGAGAAATCCAAAGTTCTTGTACAGTGCGTTTGCTCGCTGGATGCCGGAAGATGTGATGGCATATTTTGAACAGCTGGGTGTTCCGCTGAAAGTGGAACGGGGTAACCGAGTATTTCCGGTGAGTGACCGAGCAGAAGATATTGTTGCAGCGTTGCAGCGTGCCCTGAAACGGGCAGGGATTCCCGTTTATCGGGAAACCGTGCAGCAATTGTTACTGCAAGACGGTCGCTGTACTGGCGTACAGACTGCCTCTGGTAAGCAGTATGCTGCAAATTGTGTGCTGCTGGCAGCTGGTGGGGCATCCTATCCGGCAACGGGGTCTACGGGGGATGGCTATACGCTGGCAAAGCAGGCAGGGCATACAATTGTGCCACCGCTGCCAGCACTTGTTCCGCTGGAAGTACAGGAAAAATGGTGCAGTGACTTGATGGGGCTTTCCCTGCGGAATGTTTCCCTGAAACTGTACAATGGGAAAAAATGCTGCTATGATGCATTGGGAGAGATGTTGTTCACACATTTCGGGGTTTCAGGGCCGTTGGTACTGACGGCAAGTTCTCTGCTGCCGGAGCAGATTCCGAAAGATGGCAGCTGTCGGCTGGTGTTGAACCTGAAACCCGGCTTAACACCGGAACAGCTGGACAAACGCATACAGCGAGATTGTGCCGCCCACCCCAATCAGGCAATGGGCACGATTTTCCGAGGGCTGCTGCCGTTGAAACTTGTTCCCGTTTTTCTGGAAGCGGTTCACATTCCGCCGGAAACCAAGGCGAATGCTCTGACAAAAGAACAACGCCGGATTTTGGTGCAGGGCTTGCAGGCATTTCCGCTGCATATCACTGCAAGACGTTCGCTGAAAGAAGCGATTATTACACGGGGCGGCGTTTCTGTTCGGGAAGTACAGGCGAAAACTATGGCATCCAAATGCTGTGAGGGCTTGTATTTTGCTGGGGAAGTGCTGGATGTGGACGCATACACCGGAGGATTTAATTTACAGATTGCCTTTTCCACTGCCGCTTGTGCAGCGGATGCCATTGGCAGTTTATGAAAATGATTTCGTGCCGGAGAAACTGCCGGCTTGAAATAGATGGATTTTATTTTTATTGATCGCAGCAGTTCTGCTGCAAGTAAAGGAGAAAAAAGGAGTTCGCTATGAAAACCATGAATGTCGCCATTGACGGCCCTGCCGGAGCGGGTAAGAGTAGTATTGCAAGAGAACTTGCTGCCGAGTTGGGCTTTATCTACGTGGATACAGGGGCACTGTACCGTGCAATTGCCCTGTATACCCAACAGCACAATTTGTGCAACAAACAGGATATTATCCGGCAGCTGCCGAAGATTGATTTGAAAATCAAGTTCATCGGCGGAACACAGTGCATTCTGCTCAACGGAGAAGACGTGACAGATGATATTCGGACACCAGAAATTTCCATGCTGGCTTCCAAGGTTTCTGCCATTCCGGAAGTGCGGGATTTTCTCTTTGATTTACAGCAGAAGATTGCAAAAGAACATCATGTCATCATGGATGGCAGAGATATTGGAACGGTGGTACTGCCGGACGCTGACCTGAAAATTTTCCTGACAGCTTCTCCGGAAGAACGTGCCAGCCGGCGGTATCTCGAATTACAGGAAAAACCGGACGCTCCCACCTATGAACAGATTCTGCAAGACATCAAGAAACGGGACTATCAGGACACCCATCGGGAAATTGCTCCGCTGCGGCAGGCAGAAGATGCCGTTCTGATTGACACCACCAACATGGGATTCCATGAAGTTTGTGATGCCCTGCTGGAACTGATGGAGGAACGTCTGGATTTGGAATAAGGAGGCGTTCAGTTTGTACAACCACATCGTTGCATTTTTTTATCGGCTTGCCTATTACATCGTGCGGTTTGCATTCTTTTTCTATTATGACATTCAATTTGAGGGCAGAGAAAATGCACCGCCCAAAACGGAATCTGCTATCTTTGCCTCGAACCACCGCAGCTATTTAGATCCAGTACTCGTGGCAATGGGTGCACCGCATCCATTCAATTATATCGCCAAAGAGGAGCTGTTCAAGCATAAAGTCTTTGCACGGTTTATCTGGTTTATGGGAGCGTTTCCGGCAACGTGGAAAGCCGACCCCAACTATGATATGCTATCAGAAGCAGTGAAGCGGCTGGACAATAACCGTCACCTGACGATTTTTCCAGAGGGCACTCGCCATACAGATGGAAAAGTTGGCAGCGGGAAAAGCGGCGTTTGCGTGCTGGCAGCCAAAAGCGGAAAGCCTGTCATTCCTGTGGGTTTGATTTTCAATTCCAACAACCTGCACTTTCGCAGTAAAATCTGTGTTCGGCTGGGGAAGCCGATTTATGCATCTGATTACGGTTTGACACCGGAATCCACACCGAGAGAAATGCGGCAGATGAAACAGGACATCATGCAGGCAATTCGGGAGCTGGTAGAAGAAAATCCGCCATTCCCGATTAAACACGACCAGCCGCACAAGCAGTCAGCAGTTGACCGCCATCGGGCAGAACGGCTGGAAACCATCCACCATCAGGAAGAAGCCGCTGCAGAGCAGGCAGCAAAGGAGCAGCAGGAATGAAACAGATTACCATTGCAAAATCTGCCGGCTTTTGCTTCGGCGTAGACCGTGCCGTGCGGATGACTTACGAAGCACTGGAGCAATATCCCCACGTTGCAACTTTAGGGCCAATCATCCACAATCAAACAGTTGTGGATGACCTCTGTCAGAAGGGGGCACGGATTGTGGAGGATGTTTCCGAGCTGGAACCGGAAGAATGCATTGTCATTCGTTCCCACGGGGTCAGCAAGCAAGTAGAAGATGCCATTGCCGCTGCCGGCAATCCCTGCATCAATGCAACTTGTCCCTTTGTATCGAAAATTCATAAGATTGTAGAGAAACATACTCTTGCAGGCGATTATATTTTGATTGCAGGCGACAAAAACCATCCGGAAGTGCAGGCGATTGTCGGACATTGCGGAGAAAATTGCACCGTTTTTGCAGATTCCGCAGCCCTCGACCATTTTTTTAAAACAAATTATGAAAATTTAAAAAAAAAGCTTGCAATTGTTGCCCAAACAACGTATAATATATTAGTATGGGAAAGGTGTATGGCGTTGCTTCCCAGCGACGACCCGAACATTATGGTTTATGATACCATCTGCCATGCAACGCAAGTGCGGCAGTCAGATGCAGATACTTTGTCCCGCAGTTCTGATTTAATGATTATTGTCGGCGGCAAGCACAGTTCCAATACTGTGAAGCTGTTCGATGTCTGCAAGCAGAACTGCCGGTCTTATCATATTGAAACGGCGGACGAGCTTTACACTTTAGACCTATGTAATGCGGAGAAAATCGGCATTACCGCCGGTGCGTCCACGCCGGCACACATCATTAAGGAGGTAGAATCGACAATGAGCGAAATCATGGAACGTCACGATGAAGAGGACATCAATTTTGCGGAGGCACTGGATCAGTCCTTCAAGAAAATACATAAAGGGGAAAAAGTCAAGGGTACTGTGGCTGCGGTAAACAATACGGAAGCAATTGTAGACACTGGCACAAAGTATACAGGCTATGTTCCGCTTTCTGAACTGACCGATGATCCGTCCCTGAAGCCGGCTGATGTTGTCAACGTTGGTGACGAACTGGATCTGATTGTCATCCAGACCAATGACCAGGATGGTACTGCAACCCTGTCTAAGAAGAAGGTTGACGAACAGAAGGGCTTCGAAGAAATCGTAGCTGCAAAGGAAAATGATACCGTACTGGAAGGCACTGTACAGGGCGTTGTAAAGGGCGGCATCATCGTTGCTTACGCTGGCGTACGGGTATTCATTCCGGCATCCCAGAGCGGTCTGCCGAGAGGGGCTGAACTGGATACACTGGTAAAGACCAAGGTTCGGTTTGTAATTCTCGAAGTCAACGAACACAGAAGAAGAGCAGTTGGCTCCATTCGTGCCGTACAGAAGGCTGAAAAGGAAGCTGCAAAGGAAAAGTTCTGGGAAACTGCAGAAGTTGGTGCAACTTACAAGGGCGAAGTAAAGTCCCTGACCAGCTATGGTGCATTTGTAGACCTTGGCGGCATCGACGGTATGGTTCACATTTCTGAACTGTCCTGGAAGCGGATCAAGCATCCGAGTGAAGTTGTTAAGGTTGGCGATGTAATCGAAGTTTACATCAAGGAACTGGATCCGGAAAACAACCGTATTTCTTTGGGCTACAAGAAGACCGAAGACAACCCGTGGGAAAAGTTTAAGGCTACCTACAAAGTTGGCGATATCGTAGATGCAACCATCGTTTCCATCACGCCGTTCGGTGCATTCGCACAGATTATGGATGGTGTAGACGGTCTGATTCACATTTCTCAGCTGGCTGACAAGCGGGTTGAAAATGTAAAGGATATCGTTGCAATCGGTGATGTTGTAAAGGTAAAGATTATCGACATCGACATCGACAACAAGCGGATTAGTATTTCGATGCGTGCTCTGCTCGAAGACGAAGCAGAAGGCGAAGATGCTGAATAAGCATTGACCGTTTGAACAAGCAGTAACAGAAGCCGGTATGGGCAGCAATGCCTGTACCGGCTTTTTGTGAAAATCGGCTGCTCGGAAAATCCAAGTAACTGTGGAAAGCAAAGTGGCTTGTGGAAAACAAAATCAAACCAGAAAGGAGAAATCATTCGTGTATCAACCCAAAATGGAAAAAGATATTCGCTGTCCGCTGGAATATGGGCTTGCGACCTTCGGCGGAAAGTGGAAATCTCGAATTATTTGCGTGCTGGCAGCACAAGCACCGCTCCGGTATAGCGTTTTGCGGAAAGAAATGGGGAATATTACGGATGCAGTGCTGTCATCGACGTTGAAAGAACTTATAGCAGACGGCATGGTGCTCCGAACTTCTTACGATGAAATTCCGCCAAGAGTGGAATACCAGCTGACGGAAAAGGGAACGTCTGTTGTGCCGATTTTACAGCAGATTTGTCAATGGGCTGGGGCATATCACAAAGAGGAACAAATACACCCAATGATTCAATGTGAAAAGTGTGATTACCGCTGAACGTAGATTTGTGATTGATACTTTACAAGAAACGGGAAAATGTGCTATAATAACAATCACAGAACCCGAAAGGAGTGTGCACAATGATACTGGAAAATAAAACAGAAGTCACAGTGCCGGCTGTGATGGCAATGCAAAAGGCAATGAATCGGCAAGGGCAACTTGCTCGTTATCTCATTGCCGGACTTTTTTTGCTGGGTGCAATTTGGCAAATCGGCTATTTAATGATACTTGGAACATGGATACAAAGCTATTTCTATGGGATTTTATTCTGTGCACTGGTTGCCGGATTTTTGCTGATTATGCCCATCTGGAGCAACAAAAAAGTATTGAAGCAAGTTACCCAGCAGCTCTGCAATTCGTCTGCACCGCTCATCAATCACTATTATTTTCAGCCGCAGATGCTGAAAATTCGGGATGAAGGGATTCCAGATGGTAGAGATTTGCAGCTGCCCTATTCGGATATTACTCGATTTTTACAGGATGACACTTATTTTTTCCTGTATGTAAAATCCACGAACAGCACTTATATTTTAAAGCGGAATGCGTTTCAGCCAAATGATGACGTGCAAGTCATGGCGTGCCTGCAAGAAAAATTGGCACACTGCAAAGGCATTCGCTGAACCAACGACAAGGAGAACCAAATAGCATGGAACAAATTCGGAATTTTTGCATTATCGCCCATATTGACCACGGAAAATCCACACTGGCAGACCGGATTCTTGAACAGACTTTTACGGTTGCAAAGCGGGACATGGAAGAACAGATTCTGGACAATATGGACATCGAACGGGAACGGGGCATTACCATCAAAGCCCGTGCTGTCCGCCTGAATTACAAGGCAAAAGACGGGAAAACCTATGTGTTTAACCTGATTGATACGCCAGGACACGTGGACTTTAACTATGAAGTGTCCAGAAGTTTGGCAGCCTGTGAGGGGGCAATTCTGGTTGTCGATGCTTCGCAGGGCATTGAAGCTCAGACCTTGGCAAATACCTATCTGGCAATTGAACATGATTTGGAAGTCGTTCCAGTTGTCAATAAGATTGACCTGCCGGCGGCTGACCCGGAACGGGTTTGTCAGGAAATCGAAAGCGTCATCGGGATTCCGGCAATGGATGCTCCACGGATTTCCGCCAAAGAGGGAATCAACATTGGCGAAGTGATGGAACGTATTGTCACGGATATTCCTGCCCCGAACGGCGACCCGAACGCACCGCTGAAAGCCCTGATTTTCGACAGCTATTATGATGCCTATAAGGGTGTTGTAATTTATATTCGTGTCAAAGAGGGAACGGTCAAAGTCGGCGATACCATTCGCCTGATGGCAACGGGTGCAGAATTTACCATTGTAGAAGCTGGCTATATGGATACAAAGCGGTTGGTCAATGTTGGGCAGCTTTCTGCTGGCGAAGTTGGCTATCTGTCCGCCTCCATTAAGAGCATTGGTGATACACAAGTTGGTGACACGGTGACACTGGCAGACAATCCTTGTGCAGAACCGCTGCCGGGTTATCGAAAAGTCAATCCGATGGTGTTCTCTGGTATCTATCCGGCAGATGGTGCAAAGTATGGCGATTTGCGGGAAGCACTAGAGAAGTTGCAGCTGAACGATGCCTCTTTGTCCTTTGAACCGGAAACATCCATTGCACTGGGCTTCGGATTCCGCTGCGGATTCTTGGGTCTGCTGCATATGGAAATTATTCAGGAACGGTTGGAACGGGAATATAATTTGGACTTGATTACCACTGCACCATCTGTTATTTATCGGGTTACGATGACAAACGGGGATGTAGAAATGATTGACAACCCGACCAACTACCCAGACCCGGCTTTGATTCAGCTGGCAGAAGAACCAATGGTCAAGGCAGAAATTCTGACACCGCCGGACTATGTGGGAAATGTTATGGAACTGTGTCAGAATCGGCGTGGGGTATTTCTGGATATGCAGTATTTGGATGATACCCGTGTATCTTTGAAGTATCACTTGCCGCTGAATGAAATTGTATATGATTTCTTCGATGTGCTGAAATCCCGAACAAAGGGCTATGCATCTTTTGACTATGAAGTGACGGGCTACGCTGCTTCTCAGCTGGTTAAGCTGGACATTCTGCTGAATGGCGATGTGATTGATGCCCTGTCATTTATCATTCATAAGGATAAGGCATATGAACGGGCGAGAAAGATTGTAGAGAAGCTGAAGGAAAACATTCCACGGCAGCTGTTTGAAGTGCCGGTACAGGCAGCTATTGGCGGAAAGATTATCGCAAGAGAAACGATTAAGGCAATGCGGAAGGATGTCTTGGCGAAGTGCTATGGCGGTGACATTACCAGAAAGAAGAAGCTGCTGGAGAAGCAAAAGGAAGGCAAGAAGCGGATGCGGCAGCTGGGTACAGTAGAAGTTCCGCAGGAAGCTTTCATGAGTGTGCTGAAATTGGATGAAGAATAATAGAGAAAGGAACTCTTATGGCGGAAAAACATTCGATTTATGATTGCCCTTATTGTGGCAAAAAGTCTTTTAATCCCCTGACCAAAGCCCTTGCCGGCAACATGAACACCAAAGGCAGAGTCTGCAAAGCCTGCGGCAGACGGGTCGTCAACGGCAAAACCTCTGCCATTGTCCGGACAGTGCTGATGGTGGTTGCAATTATCATTGTATTTGTAACCTATTTCATTGAAAGTAGCGATGCCAAGGCATATTTGATTATGGCAGGAACGATTATCGTAGCATGGCTGCTTTCGATGCTGTTTGATGCATTTTTCTGTCCGTTGACCAAAGTGGTGCGGAACGATGCCGAGTGAATCCACGCTGGGAATTTATATTCACGTCCCATTTTGCGTGCGGAAATGTCCCTATTGTGATTTCTATTCCGTTCCGCAGACAGCAGAACGAATGGAACAGTATGGAACGGCTCTCTGTCGGTTTTTGCGGCAGATGCAAACCGATTTGCCAGTAGATACGATTTATTTTGGTGGTGGAACGCCATCCCTGCTGCCTGTTTCTCTGTTGGAGGAGATTTTGCAGACGATTGATAAAACAGTTTCTCTCCAGCAGCCCGAAATTACATTGGAATGCAATCCGGCAACGGTCAACCGTGAAACATTGCGACAGTTGCGAGAAATTGGCATCAATCGGCTTTCCATTGGTGTGCAGTCGCTTTCTGATGTGCAGTTGAAACGCTTGGGACGGCTGCACGATGCCAAAACTGCAATCGAAACGGTAGAGCAGGCAGCAGCTGCCGGATTTCAGAATCTGTCCTGTGATGTCATGTTGGCATTGCCAAAGCAGACAACGGCAGAATTGCAGGGCACTTTAACACAATTGACAGCTTTACCAATTCAGCATATTTCAGCTTATCTGTTAAAGGTAGAGCCGGAAACGCCGTTTGCATCCATGAACTGGGTGCAGCAGTTGCCGGATGAAGATGCAACCGCAGATTTTTATTTGCAGACAGTGGAAACCTTGCAAGCAGCTGGTTTCTTGCAATATGAAATCTCCAACTTTGCAAAGGCAGGCTATGAGAGTCGGCATAACTGCAAATATTGGAACTGTGAACCGTATTTGGGGTTTGGGGCATCTGCCCATTCCTGCTATGGTGGAAAGCGGTTTTATGTGCCCTCGGATTTGCAGGCGTTCTGTGCGGCAGCAACCCAGCCGACAGCATTGGAAGATGACAACCCCTGCATCCGAGAAGAACAGATCCTATTAGGGCTGCGGTTGCGGAAGGGCATTCCATGCAGCTGGCTGCATACAGAACAGTTGCAAAAGTTACAGCGTTATGCAGCTGGCGGATTGGTGGAATTTTTGAATGATCGTGTGGCACTGACACCGCAAGGGTGTCTGGTGTCCAATGCGATTTTAGCAGAGATTTTATAAATAGACAAAAAAGGACAAGATGGCATGCAATCGTCATCCTGTCCTTTTTTTGTATGGTTGTTGTTGTGAATATAAAAATTAGTCGGTAAATACCTGCTTGATGCTGTCGTAGTGCAGGAATACGCCTTGTTTTCCGTATTCCTGAATCTGTTCCAGCGTTGCAAATGCATATTCCATGACTTCCCGTTCCTGTGTATGTACAGCAGAATCCGGAATATCCATGGTATAGCGGAAGATGTCCACAAAATAGTTGTTTTTCTCTTCCGGATTTACTCGCTTGTAAGAGAAAACATAGCCGCCGTCTGCGTTGGAAACATCCACGCCAGTTTCTTCTAAGATTTCTCGTTTTACAGCATCTTCGGCAGATTCTCCGGCACGAACACCGCCGCCCGGCACTTCCCAGCAGCCCGGTGCCCATTCTTTGTCCATTCTGCGGCGGGTAATCAGGTAAGTACCATCTGGACGGCGTAATACGCCCAGTACCGTCAGGTGAAAATCGCCCGGCTGCATATTCCAGTCATTGCGGTTCATTGTCCGTCCGGTTTTCTGTTTGTTTTCATCGTAAATATCCCATTGTTCCATGGTAAGTCCTCCTGATTATCCGCACAGCTTGCGGACGTTGATTGATTATTTTTTTGCTTTGGTATTGCTGAACAGCAGACTGCCCAACGTGGCCAGTGCTACAATGCTGCAAAAGCCGATGGTACCAGCGGTTAGCATCCATTCTGGCAGAACGGGAATGATTTCTGTCAGCAGAATCACGCACGAGAGCAAAGTCAATGCTATTCCGATGATGAGCATGCCGTAGCCAGTAGAGCGGCAAAGTTTGTCTTTGTCATATTGTTCTTGTTCTTTTTTGGACATGGTGTTGTATCCGGCAATCAAACATGCACCTTTTCCGTGCAGGAAAAATCCAGATAGCACATAACAGCCAATGGAGAAAAGCAGCATGATGCTGAATCCAATCCATTCGCTCATCGTTCATCACTCCTTTTGTGTAGAAACGGAGTTATTTGGTCTGCTGAATCGGCTTTTCTCCTGCTTCTGTCTTGGCAGCCTTTTTCTTTGGGGAAACCTTTTCCAGCAGTTCCTTCACTTCTGGGTCATTGGTCAGGCTGTAAACAACGAGCAGATAGAACTGTGAGCCGGACAGGTCTTTCTTTTCGATGGCTTCCTTTGCCAGAGCAGCAGCAACGCCAACGACTTCCTTGTTTGCACCCGGTTGTATGCCGTACTTTTCAAATGCCTTGTTGATTTCTTCTCTGGTCGGCGGAACAATCTTCTTCTGGGTGATGGTGTGAATGTGGTGCAATTCTGCCTGTACACCCGGATGGTCGGCATAAATCAAGCTTTCATAATAGAAGCAAACCGCACTGTCATAATCTTTCTTTTCGATGCAGTAGAAACCGAGGTTGCAATAGCATCTGGAGAGTGTTACCGGTGTAGTGGCAATGGAAAGAGTTTCCTTGGTTACGCCGAGCAAATCTTCCGGCTGCTTCAGATACTTATAGCATTCTGCCATTTCAAAATACGGGTCTGGATTCAGCGGATTGTAGCGAATCGCATCTTCCAGAACGGAAACAGCTTCTTCTGCTCTGCCGAGATCCAGCAGAATATAGCCGTGCAGCATCACCATTGCACACAGGTCAAACGGTGCACGAACCAGTTTCTTAGACGGGTGGTAGAAGAACAGATACAGCTGATGTTCCAGCGTGTTCCGCATACTCAAGTACAAATGTTCTTCGGTTTCCCGGAAGTTGATGCAGATTTTTGTATAGAGGGCTTCGGTCAGCTTGAAAGCTTCCTTAATTTTCTTCTGATTGACCAGTTCAACGGCTTCAGCGAAAACCTTGTCCATCCGCTTGCCGTCAATATACAGCATTTTTGCAACTTTTTCTTTCTGGTCATCTGGAAGAATTTCATAAGCAAGGTCAGCAATTTGGCTTTCGACTTCTTTGCCGATTTCTGTTCCGGCATATTCTTCTGCGATATGTTCCAGATGAACCATATCTACACTCTTTTCACCAGTCAAGCCATTTCTTGCTTCCGCCATAATTTCATCAATTGTTTTTGCCATGAGGGGTTACTCCTTTTCAACGGTAATTTAAAAATTTTTTTCATGGAAGGGCAGGGAAATTTCACTGCTTTTTCTATTATAACATAATCTGCGTGTGGTTGTCAATTGATTTTTGTGCAAAATTACGAGATTTTCGGAGTGGTGTCCGGCAGATTTCCGTCTGCAATGTTTTTCTGGAGAATTTGGTCGGTTAAATCAAAGAGCACTTCCGAGCCGTCTTTCGTCTGATTTTGCCGCTGGTAGACTTGTTTTGCTGTGACAGTATGTTCTTTCCAGTCGCTGCCCTGATTGCTGTCGTTGAGCAGGAGCGGCTGTAAGTTGTCCATGGCATGGGCGAATTTAGATTCTGGGGTTTGACGGGCTTCAAATTCGTCAAACAGTGCCTGCAATTCCTGTTTCTGGTCGTCCGGCAGGAGTGAATAAATGCGTTCTTTTGCAGCGGCTTCCCGTGCCTGCTGGGTCTGCTTTCCAGCTTCATCATAAGCGTAAGTGTCGCCGGCATCAATCTCTACTACATCGTGCAGCAGGCACATCATCATGACTTTTGCAATGTCGATGGGTTCGTTGGCATATTCTTTCAGCAGGTATGCCATAATGGTCATATGCCAGGCATGTTCCGCATCATTTTCCCGTCTGCCGTGATGGGAGAGGTGGGTTTGCCGGAGAATATTTTTTTCTTGGTCGATTTCTAGAATGAAATCCAGTTGTTGTTTTAAACGGTCTGTCATCGTAGAATCACGCTTTCTGAGAGGGAAGTTGTTTTTTATTCTGATGGGGCTTTTTGGGTGCTTTTTTCTTTTTGCGAACGGAATAACCGAAATCGCCTAATTTTCTGCCCAGCGAGAAATATTCCCCATGAGCGTAGGCGAGCAGTCCCATTTGCTGGAGATTCAGTTTGCCTTTGCTGTCCACATAGCGTTCTTCCACGTTGACTGCTGTGATTTCTGCTAGCATCAATTCATGTGTACCGAGCAGCTGTGTGGATTGAATCTTACATTCCAGACTGACCGGACATTCTGCAATCAGCGGAGCAGAAACGGTTTGTGCTGGTTCTGGGGTAAAGTGACAGGCTTGAAATTTATCAATATCTTTTCCGCTCCGGCAGCCACAGAAATCCGTTTCCCGACACATTGCGGAGGTCGGCAGGTTGATGACAAATTCTCGCTGTTCCATGAGAATCGGGTAGGAATAGCGAGTGGGGCGGACAGAAATAGAAACCATAGGCGGATGCGTGTTCAGAACCCCTGTCCATGCAATTGTTAAGATATTGGGGTGTTCCATTGTTCCGCAGCTAACCAGTACCGGTGGAACGGGTGCTAGTAGGACGCTGCCTTTCCAGTGTTGTTTTGCCAAAGAATGAATGCCTCCTTTTTCAAATTTCAAAGTTGTAAGTTATGATAGAAAAAATGCCCCTTTGTCCGTGTAGAAAAGGGGCATTCTGTTGGTTCGAGAGGGAAAAATTATGCCTTTACGCCATACTGTTCCCGATATGCCAGCATGGCATCCAGATATTCTTTGCCCGGAATGACATCGTTCTGAATGGCTGCAATGATGTCTTCCATGTTGACAATCGCATAAACCGGAACGCCATAGGTTTCATAGACGGTCTGAACGGCAGACTGATTGCCCTGCAATGCCTTTTCCATCCGGTCTACCGTGATGACCATACCGATGATGTCCACCTTTGCTGCACCTGTCAGCTTCGGGTAAACTTCTGCCATTGCCTTGCCGGAAGTCATAACATCTTCGATGATGACAACCTTGTCACCGTCAGCCAGTTTTTTGCCGACAAACATGCCGCCTTCACCGTGGTCTTTGACTTCCTTTCGGTCGAAGCAGTAGCCGACTTCCTGGTCGTATTCGGTTGCCAAAGCAACGGCTGCACTGGTTGCAAGCGGAATGCCCTTGTAAGCAGGTCCAAACAGGGTGTCTGGGTTCAGTCCGTGTTCTTTCATGCAGGCAGCATAATATTTGCCGAGCTGAGCCAGCTGTTTGCCGGTTTTATAATTGCCGGTATTGATGAAATACGGGGCTTGTCTGCCGCTCTTGAGGGTAAACGAACCGAACGTCAAAACGCCACAGTCCACCATAAACCGGATAAATTCTTCTTTGTAAGTCATTTGGGATACTTCCTTTCTGATGTGAAAATAAAATCAAAGTTGCGATTGCAACGAAGAAACAAGAATTACAGCTGTTCCAAATCTGCCAGCCACAGCGTCCGGCAGGCATCGCTTGGCATTCGCCAGTCACCTCTTGGGGAGAGGGTAACGCTGCCGACTTTCGGAGCATCCGGCAGGCAGGAACGCTTGAACTGCTGAGAGAAAAATCGCCGATAAAAACTGCGAAGCCATTTCAAGATGACTGCTGTTTCATACTTTCCGCCCAGTGCTTTTTGTGCCAGATGATAAATTTTAGACGGCGTGAATCCAAACCGCAGCACATAATACAGGAAGAAGTCATGCAACTCATAAGGGCCAACCAAATCTTCTGTTTTCTGTGCAATCGTACCGTCTGGTTCTGGCGGCAGCAGTTCCGGACTGACGGGCGTATCTAAAACGTCCAGCAGGACGGCACGGAGTGCTTCCGGTGTTTTGCTGGCTTCATACTGTACCAGATAGCGTACCAATGTCTTTGGAATGGAGGCGTTGACGGCATACATACTCATATGGTCGCCATTGTAGGTTGCCCAGCCCAGAGCCAATTCTGAGAGGTCGCCTGTGCCGACAACAATCCCGCCGCACTGGTTTGCCAAATCCATGAGGACTTGTGTCCGTTCTCTTGCCTGACTGTTTTCATAGGTGACATCGTGAACGGATTCGTCTTGACCAATGTCAGCGAAATGCTGCCGAACACTCTTTTGAATCGGAATTTCTCGCAGAGTTGCCCCATAGGCTTCTGCCAGACGGCAAGCGTTCTGATAAGTACGGTCTGTCGTACCAAAGCAGGGCATTGTAACAGCCAGCATTCCGCTTCTTGGCAGTCCCAACAGGTCGAAAGCGTGCACCATCACAATGAGTGCCAATGTGGAATCCAGTCCGCCGGATAAGCCAACGACTGCCGTTTTGCAGCCGATGTGTCGCAGACGGGTTGCCAGACCCGTTGCCTGCAACGTCAAGATGGTTTCGCAGCGTTCAGAAAGTTCTGCTGCTCCGGCAGGCACAAACGGTGTTGGAGAGAAAAAGCGATGCAGGGCAGTTTCTGTCAGCGGCATGAAAAATCTTGTGCAGACCGTTGTCAGCGGCAATGGTTGGAACGAGTTGGAACGCTGCCGTTCTGCTGCCATTCGCTGTAAGTCCGGTTCTGCATAGAGCAGACCATCTGAAAATAGCTTGGATTCTGCCAGAATTGCACTGTTTTCTAAAATCAAGTTGTGTCCGGCAAAGACCATATCCTGCGTGGACTCGCCCATGCCGGCATCTGCATAGGCATAGGCACAGAGCAGGCTACCGGATTTTGCCTGCAAAATGGTACGGCGATAAGCAGCTTTTCCAATGATTTCATCGCTGCATGAGAGATTGACAATCAGCGTTGCACCCATCCGAGCCATTGCAACGGAAGGCGTATCTGCAACCCAGACATCTTCGCAGAGTTCCACACCAAAGGTGAAATCCGGTGCTTCTGCACACTGGAACAGCTGCTGTGCTCCGAACGAGCAGGGAGCAATGCCATCTGCTTGCCAGAACGTCTTGCCGTCTGCTGGTATACCGGGGGTAAAGTGACGCTGTTCGTAAAATTCCCCGTAGTTGGGCAGATGCTGCTTTGGAACGATGCCCAATACAGAACCCTGATAGCAGACCGCTGCACAGTTATAGAGTGCTCCGGCGTGCCGGATGGGCAGACCGACTACACAAATACAGGAAAGGTCACTGGTTTCTTTCAAAATTGTACGCAGTGCTTGCAACGCACCGTCTAATAGAATTTGCTGAAGGAACAAATCACCGCAAGTATATCCGGTTATGCAAAGTTCCGGAAAGACGACCAGTTTACTGCCGTTTTTTGCAGCTTCTCTGGTCAGGGAGATGATTTGCTCGGCGTTATAGGTGCAATCTGCCACCCGTAGGGGGGGCGTTGCACAGGCAATCGGGAAAAACCCGTTTTTCATGGTACTTCTCCTCTTTCTCCTGAGCGTTCTTTTCTCTATTATACCGAAAAAAGCGGAAAGATGCAAGAGTAGAACGCAAATTATCGGGAAAATTGATTTTCAAGGGGAAAATCGGCAGATTTTGTTGCAGAAAACTGCGAAGCAATTTTGCCGAACCATACACAATCGGTTTTCCAAGAAACATGATTGAAAATCGTTTATTTTCAAAATGACAGTTGCAATTTTCCCCAAACTGTGCTATAATAACATCGTTGCCCCCTTAGTTAAGTGGATATAACAAATTCCTCCTAAGAATTGGTCATCGGTTCGATTCCGGTAGGGGGTGCCAGATTCAGATTTTCCCGTGCAGATTCCATTCTGTACGGGATTTCTTTTTTTCGATGGTTTAAACTGCCGGAATATGGTTCATACTGATGGTAAATCCAATCATACAGGAGGAATTGTAATATGGTAAAAGGGGTTCATAAAAAAGTGATTGAAGTGCATCAGCCGGACAGTGCGTATTTTGAAAAGGCAATTTTTTATCTCCGTCCGGGCATCACACAGCTGCCGCCGGAGCTTGCACAGGCAGCCGCCAGAGAGTATTTGCAGGAACTAGAACCGAACCCGTTGCCGCCGTTTTGGAAGCGGACATTGCCGCTGTTTTGCAGTGCGGTGCTCTCAGCAGCGGCAGCGTGTGCGGTTTGTTTTGCAGTCCTGTAAAATTTCAGAATCAACGGTTGCAGAAAATTTTCCATTTCCGCAAAAACTTTATGAAAACCAGAAAAAAGACCTTGTACTTTTTTTGGAAACATGCTATAATAAAAGTCATGGTATTCTGCCATGACTTTTATTCATTTTTGAAACTTACCAGCCGGAAAAAAGAGGATGTCCGGCTGGCATTTACACCAGAAGAGGACTGAGGAAATTTAGATGAAGCCGGAAAGACAACCAAGAAATCGTACCGCTGCCCTACAGGAAGAAGAAAACCGCATTGCCGGAAGAAATCCGGTCATGGAGGCATTGAAGAGCGGTACGCCGTTAGATACGATTTATATGAGCGGAAAACAGGGCATTTTAGGACAGATTGCACAGCTGGCAGCCGATCAGGGCATTCCAGTGAAGATTGTTTCAGATGCTCGGTTATCCCAGATGACCCGCCAGACCCATCAGGGTGTTGTGGCAGACGGTGCTTGTGCAACCTATGCCAGCATTGCAGAAATCTTGGAATACGCTGCGGAAAAAGGCGAAAAACCGCTGCTGCTGATTTGCGATGAAATTCAAGATCCGCACAATTTGGGTGCAATTTTGCGAACCGCAGAGGCGGCAGGCTTTCATGGTATCATCCTTCCGAAACGGCGAAGTGCATCGTTGAATGCAACCGTTGCAAAGACCTCTGCCGGTGCAGTTAGCTGGGTGAAAGTGGCGAGAGTCCCCAATTTGGTGGCAGCTATGGAAGAACTCAAGCAAAATGGTATTTGGATTTACGGAACAGATGCTGCCGGAACGGATTATACGCAGACAGATTTTCGGGATGGCACAGCGTTTGTCATCGGCTCAGAAGGAAATGGCATGGGTCGACTGGTGCGGGAACACTGCGACCAGCTGCTCAGTCTGCCGATGTACGGAAAAGTCAATTCCCTGAATGCATCCGTTGCAGCCAGCATTTTTATGTATGAGGCAGTGCGGCAGCGGCGGAATCCATCCGGAAAACCATAAGTTGCAGAATCTGCCGTTCTGCAATCCCCTGCTTTAAAGGAGTGTAACAGCAAAATATGGCAAATCAAAAATTTTCCGTTGAGGAAATTTTAAAAGAATATCAGTCCGACGAAGCAACGAAAGGGAAAAAAGAATCTCCGTCCGGAAAGCTGGAAACACAAAAAATGTTGAATCATGCCGCCGGCAGAAGAAACGTACCACCGAGTACCGAAGCATCTGCGGAGGCGTATTCTTATGCATCCAGCCGCACCAGACAGCGTACCCCGTATTCTCCTTACCGTTCTGAAATGGCGGCAAATATCAATCAAATCAAACAGAATCGCTATCAGCGGCGAACCGATGTAGAAGAGAGCCGAACCGCTGCGTTCCAGACGCTGGAACTCATGCGGCCAAAGGTGTCGTTTGTCCGTTCTCCTGCGATTCGTCCGCAGACCACACCGAATCCAAAGAGCGACCATATTTCAGATTATGACGGTGCAGTTTTGTTAGAACAGCCGGAATCTGAACAGAAGCCGGAGCAGCCGGTATATCAGCCAGCGATTCAGGAAATGCAGGATTCCACCCGTGCCAAAGAGAAGAAGCAGGCACAGAAAAGTCGGAAACCCAAGAAACGTACCGAGCAATCTTATCAGCGAGAATCACTGACAGAACCAGAACCAGAGTGGCGAAAGGCAAAGACGGAAACATTTCCGGCAATTACGCCAACACAGACCTTGCAGGAAACCTTGCGAGAGGCACAGGAGGCAGTTGCAAAGGCAGAGGCGGAAGCGGCTGCGGCAGTTGCTGCCTTAAAGGCGGAACAACAGCAGCCACAGAAAAAACAGCCGATTTCACATGCATTTGAAACGCTGCTGACCAGTCCCGCAAAACAACAGGAAAAACAGCAAAAGCAACAGCAGGAGAAAAAGCAGCCTGTTGCGAAAAGATGGTTTTCTGGGAAGAAACGAGTTCCGCAGGTCAATCATACAGCACCGCCGAGTTATCCAGAGCCTGCGGAGGCGTATCGGCAACCAGTAGAACCACAGCCGAAGCCGTATACACCGCCTGTGAAAAAGGTAGAAGAGCCGAAGCCATACACACCGCCAATACAAAAGGTAGAAGAGCCGAAGCCGTATACACCGCCAGTGCAAAAGGCGGAAGAGCCAAAGCCGTATACACCACCAGTGCAAAAGGTAAAAGAGCCGAAGCCCTATACACCGTCTGTACAAAAGATGGAAGAGCCGAAGCCCTATACACCATCGGTGCAGAAAGTGGAAGAGCCAAAGCCATACACACCGCCAGTACAAAAGGCAGAAGAGCCGAAGCCGTATACACCGCCGGTGCAAAAGGTAGAAGAGCCGAAGCCATACACACCACCTGTGAAAAAGGTGGAAGAGCCGAAGCCGTATACACCGCCTGTACAAAAGGCAGAAGAGCCGAAGCCCTATACACCGTCCGTGCAAAAGGTAGAAGAGCCAAAGCCATATACACCACCCGTGCAAAAGGCAGAAGAGCCGAAGCCGTACACACCGCCTGTACAGAAGGTGGAAGAGCCGAAGCCATACACACCACCTGTGCAAGAACCTGTACAGGAAGAAGTAACAGTTTCGACAACATCAGAACCGCTTGAATCGACTCCGGAACAGAAGCCGAAAAAGAAAAAATGGTGGCAATGGTGGAAAAAAGAAACGCCATCTGTACTGAAATTCGCACAGCCAGAAGAATCATACATGCAGCCCGTGCAGGAAGAGCCTGTACAACCGGAAACGTCCTATATACCGCCTGTGCAAGAACCTGCACAAATAGAAGAACCACCAATTATCACAGAACCAGTTGAACCAACTCCGGTACAAAAGCCGAAAAAGCAGAAAAAGGCACGGAAGAAAAAAGAAAAGCCGTCCAAGCAGCAATTTGCCCAGCCGGAAGAATCGTATGCACCACCTGTGCAGGAATATACGCAGCCAGAAGAACCGTATACACCACCCGTGCAGGAATCTGCTCAACCGGAAGAAGCGTATATGCCGCCAGTGCAAGAATATATGCAACCGGAAGAACCACCAGTTGCCACGGAATCAGAACTAGTTAAATCAACCCCAATACAGAAGCCCAAAAAACAGAAGAAAGTACGGCAGAAAAAAGAAAAGAAGCCAAAGAAACAAAAATCAATTCCAGTGGAAGAATCCACTCCAGTGCCTGTCACAAATAACGTGCCAAATTCAGAACCGGAATTTGCAGCAGGTTATGCACCAGCGGAACAACCGCTGGAAACCGATTGGACAACAGAAGAATCTTCTCATTCAAGATGGTGGGACGATTCGGAATCGAAAATCCCAGGTTCAAGCGGATTTGATTCAACAGAAGAACCAGCACCACAGCCAGAAGAAAATGAGTCTTATACAGCAAGATTCAAGAAGGTTGTCGTTCAGGAAAGCACTTACACCGAACCAGAACAGCCAAAAAAGCCGAGAAAACCCAAGAAGGAAAAAACACCACGGGTGAAAGTGCAGAAGCCTGTTCCGCCAGAACCAAAATCTATTCCCAATCAGGAAGCGGAAATTCGGGTCAACATCAATTTGCTGCGGAACGCCGTCTTTTTCCGGACAGTATCGCTGGCAGTATTGACCGTAATTGGTGCATTTCTTGCCATCGGAGAATCGAGTTATACGCTCTTGTATCCGGCATTATCACAGCTGATGACGGTACGAGGATATTGTTTCCTGCACCTGATTTTAGGGCTGTTGATTTTGTTTATTACATTTCCAACCGTCATCAATGGAATGCGAAAGCTGTTCCATCGAGAGGCAGACAGCGACACGATTGCAGCAATGCCATTGATTCCGTGTTTGCTGACCGTTCTGGCAACGATTTTCGTTCCAGAGCCCATGCAGCATAACTTAGTGCATATTTTCTTGCCGGTTTCCAGCTTTATTTTGCTGATGAACTCCATCGGGAAATTATTCATCATTCGCCGTGCAACTCGGAACTTTGCCCTGCTGACGAAAAACTTTGAAAAGTATATTGTCACCTGTGTGCAGAGTGAAACCGCAGCTGAAGAATTGACCCGTGGGGTGGTGCAGGATTATCCGATTCTGGCAACCATCCGGAAAACAAAACAGATGTCGGATTTCCTCCGCCATACGTATGCATCCGATTTAGCAGACCGATTCAGCAAGAAATTAGCACCGATTGTCGCTGGAATTTCCCTGTTGCTGGCAGCTGCTATCACGGGAATCCGCATTGGCGTTCTGGAAACACCAGCAGAAAATATTCCATTTTTCTGTTCTGTTTTGACAATGCTTCTGACTGCCGGATGCAGTGCCGGAATTCCATTGACTGTGAATCTGCCATTAGACCGTGCCTCGAAGCGGCTTTGTCCGCACGGCTGTACATTGCTGGGCTATCAGAGCGTAGACGATTTTTATGACGTAAATTCTATTTTAGTTCCAGCAGCAACGCTCTTTCCGAAGCAGTCCATTACCATCAGCGGTATCAAGAACTTCTCTGGTTTCCAGGTGGAAGAAGCATTGCTGGATGCTGCTAGCATGGTTTATGCTGCTGACAGCATTTTACAGAACGCATTTGCAGCGTTGGTTGAAGAAAAAGATGGCGGGATGCTCTATCAGGTAGAGGATTGTTCCTATGAGGATAACCTCGGAATTTGTGGCTGGATTCGTCACCGTCGGGTGCTGTTGGGCAATCGGGAAATGATGATGGCTCATCATGTTGAAGGTATGCCGACAAAGGTTCGGGAACTGGAAATGACCAGCGGCAGCCAAGATGTTTTGTATTTGTCTGTCAGCGGTGTTGTGGCAGGGATGTTTGTCATTGATATTACTGCTGACCCGATGGTGAAACGCCAGATGCAGCGGTTGAAAGAAGAGCAGATTTCTGTTGTTGTCAAGAGTGTGGATAGTTGTATCACATTGCAGCGATTGACAACACTGTTTGGTGTGCCGGATAGCATGCTGAAGATTCTGCCGTCTGCCGATAATGATTTATACGAAAAAGAAACCGCTCCGCTGCAAGATGTGAGTGCTTCCACGATTCATGATGGTTCGTTCTTTGGAACGGCTCGTCTGCTGCTGGAAGCAAGAAGCATCAAACGGGCAGCAACGACAGGCCTATTATTACAAGTGATTGCTGTTATTTTGGGACTGTCCATTTGTATTGGTTATATTCTGGTCAATGGGTATGATAATATTACGTCACAAACCTTGTTATTCTTCCAGTTGGTGATGACAGGATTGACCTTGTTGACCACCCGCTTGAAATAAAGGAGGAAATGGATTTGCGAAAACAACGCAATACCGATGCAGAGGAAACACAATTTGTTTCTGCCTCTGAAATTGCAGCGAAACGCTCTACCGATCAGCTGGATACCCAGCAATTAGATGCGGTACAGACGGAATATCGGGATCGAAACCCATACCGCAGAGAAAAACAGGAATTACACGGAACGCCGATGACTCCGGAACAGGAAGCGGCATCCTATCGGGAACAGCCTTATAACAGCAATTATGGGAATGCATCCCAGCAGCCGTATAACAATGGCTATGGAAACGCATCGCAACAGCCGTACAACAATGGTTACAGGAACGCACAACAGCAGCCGTATAACAATGGTTATGGCAACGCACCCCAACAACCATACAACAATGATTATGGCAACGCACCGCAGCAACCGTATAACAATGGTTATGGCAATGCACCGCAGCAACCATACAACAATGGTTATGGGAACGCACCGCAGCAACCGTATAACAACGGTTATGGCAATGCACCGCAACAGCCATACAATAATGGTTATAGCAATGCACCCCAACAGCCGTATAACAATAGCTACAGCAATGCACCGCAGCAACCGCATTATAACACTTATAACAATAATGCCCCTCGGCAAAATTATGCTGGTGGACAGCAGCATTCTAATTCTTCCTATCGGGGAACTGCAACAACTGCTTCCCCACGTCCGCAGCGGCAGCAAGCTGCACCACCGCCGCAAAAGCCGCCAGTTTCTTCACAGCGAAGTACAAGCCAGCGAACTGCTCCGGCAGAGCCGGTTCGTCAGAAAGCTGCTCGTACCAGAAGCCCAAAGAGTCGAATCGGTGGCGGCATTTTAGGGAAAGCCATTCGGGCGGTTTTATGGGTGATTATCATTGTGTTTGTGCTGTATTCCGCTGTTTCCTTGATTGGAATCTTGCGAATGCATCGGGAAACCGCAGAAAATCGTGCGAATATCTCGGATGTTATGGATGCTGCTTATGTCAGTAATGTGCTGTTGATTGGAACGGATTCCAGAGATCTTTCACAGGAACGAGGGCGTTCCGACTCCATGATTTTAGCGTCCATCAATAAGAAAACCAGAGAATTAACGCTGACTTCTTTTTTGAGAGATAGCTATGTTTATATTGATGATGAATATGGATATGGCAAGCTGAATGCAGCGTATTCCTATGGCGGAGCAGGGTTGCTGATGGATACCATCGAATCAAACTATGGCGTGCGAATTGATGATTATATTTTGATCTCCTTTGCAGCCTGTGCGAATGTCATTGATGCAGTCGGTGGGGTGAAGTTAGACCTCACTGATGAAGAAGCAGATGCCGTCAACGAAATTCTCATCAGTGAAGTGAATGAACTGATGGGAGATGACCGGAACGATGACTTGTTAGATGGTGGCGGTGAACAGAAGTTAGACGGCAAGCAGGCACTCTCTTACAGCCGAATCCGTTATGTTGGCAATGCAGACTTTGAACGGGCAAGCAGACAGCGAACTGTGATGACACAGGTTCTGAAAAAGGCAGCGGTCAATCCGGTTGCCATGGCGAGAATTTTTGTGACAGCATTGCCGGAACTGTCCACGAATTTATCCGTTGGAAAATCTTATGGTTATACGTTGCGTGCACCGTTTTTGTTGATCGGTTATCAGTTGAAAACGCAGCAGATTCCAGCAGATGACACCTTTTATGGGGATGATGTTGATGGAGAGTCGGTTTTAAGAGTAGATTGCGATGCAAACCGGCAAGTGCTAAAAGACACGATTTACCGAAAATCGTAAAACACATAAAAAAATAACAGCTGGAGAAACACCAGCTGTTATTTTTTTGTCTTCGTGTGTATAAAACGTGCAAAGGTTGCCCATGCTTTTGATGAGGTGAAAAGAAATGAAACGAACCATCAAACTTTGGGAAATCGCATTGCTCATTGGCTGCCTGTTGACCTTGCTGTTTGGCAATCTCTTTCAGGCAGAAAAAACAGTTTCCGATTTACAGCAGCACGTTCTGCGGATGCATATTCTTGCAAATTCCGACAGCGATGCCGACCAGCAATTGAAGTATCAGGTGCGAGATGCCCTGTTAGCATCCTCTGAAACGTTGTTCGGTAGCAGTCAGCCAGAAAGTCGGGAGGCATTGGAAACCACTGCAAAAGCCCACCTGCATGAAATGGAAACGATTGCACAACAGGTCGTGCAGGAGCAGGGATATTCCTATCCAGTCAAAGCCGAGTTGGTGACGATGCCCTTTACAGAACGTACCTATGAAGATTTAACAATGCCGGCTGGTACATACGAAGCCATTCGCATTACCATTGGAGCAGCTGCCGGAAAGAATTGGTGGTGTGTAATGTATCCGCCATTATGTATTCCAGTGGCAGAAGATGTTGCTGTACAGGATGAGCAGGCAAAAGCCTATTTTTCCGATGCCGAACAAGATGTGCTCTATCATCCCGAACGCTATCGGGTCAAATGGAAGTTAGCGGAGTGGTTCAAGAAGTGGACAACCTCCGAGCAAACAGACCATACAACTTCCCACATTGCAGACCTGCGGACATTCTTTTGAGTCCGATTATTTTGGCATCCGGAAAGAAGCAACTGGAATGCCGTTCTTTCCGTAAACGCCAACATCACACCAGTTCCGCCAAGCGTACCGCATGGATGCCGGAATCCGCACATTTGGAGAGGTCAGGCGGACAAAGTTGTCCCGAAATTCTGCAACTGCCGGATAGTAAACGCCATCCGTTCCAGCCAGTTCAAATACGGCTGCTTCGCCATCCTTTGCAACAACAGGCTGAGAGAATTGCAGAATATATGCACCGCCGGATGCATATGCATTTTTACAGTACGGAGCTTCTGCATCCATCGCCGGAATCGCCCGATAAACCCGATACAAGGCTTGCAGAGCCAGACGGTGTGCCACGGTTCGCTTGTCAGCTGGATGCATGTTGTTGTATTCGCCGCAGTCCATTGTCACGGCTAAACCCGTGTTGCGGAGCGTCCGGAATACCTGCATTTGTGCTTCCCGCAGTTCAGCCCAGTTTGTACGGGCTTCTTCCCCTTCGTAGCTGAACATGGGCAGCTGAACAATCAGGAACGGCATGGTTTCGTCGCCCCAGTCTTTCCGCCAGCGGTTGATTAAGACAGTCAGCAGCTGTGCATAGCTGTCCGGACGGTTGTCATCGTTTTCTCCCTGATAATACCAGAATCCCCGTAAGGTGTACGGCATGACTCGGGAGAGCATGGTTTTATATAAGCCGCATGGACGCAACGGATTGCGGCTGCCCATTGGACCTGGATAGCGGTTTTCACCGCAGCGTTCCAGAACCTGATTCCATTTGATTTTTGGGTTTTCCTGATAGCAGGCAGTCATCCGCTTTTCCCATGCATTCTGATATGCCAGATATGCGGCGTAATCCGCTGCCATTTCTGCATCGGTCTTTCCCCGGCAGGCGGACAGGTAAGCTGCCCAGTACGGATGTAAGGCAGTGTGTCCGGTCAGGTCGGCAGACGGTACCCAGCAGCTGGCAGAAGTGCCGGTATAGTTGCAGCCAATGACCCCAACAACGACACCCAGTTTCTGTGAAAGTTCTTTTGCGGCAAGGTATGCCACGGCAGACCATTCCGCAACATTGGTCGGGTTTGGCATCTGCCAGCGGTTTTTCCGTTCGTTCTGGAAATAAGCAGCATGCATGACACCGCTTCTCTGTACATGATAATAGCGAACCCGGCTGCGTTCGCAGCGGGAAAGTTCCAACTTTCCGTTGACAGCATTCTTCACTGGAAATTCCATATTGGATTGTCCGCCAGCCAGCCAGACTTCCCCGATGGCAACATCCTGAAAATGAATTTCTGTATGGCTATCCTTGGCGAACAGGCTGAGCCCTGTTCCAGCAGGTTGCGGCGGAAATTGCAGCCGCCAGCTGCCGTCTTCTTTTACGGTGGTAGAAGCATATAATTTTCGTTCCGGAATGGAAACGGTGATAATTGCACCGACTTCGCCGATGCCGAATACAACAATATTTTTTTCTCTTTGCAGAACCATATGGTCGCTGAACACGGCTGCAAGTTGTAGCATATGAAAGACTCCCTTTTGGTTTATAGATTTCATAGATAAAAAAGAACTCACGCTGTTACATTCTGGTTTTATTATACCAGAAAGAACGGGATTCGTCAATCCAAAATCAGAAAGAAGCTGAAAACGGACAGAAAAAGCCGGAGAAAGGCGGTGTAAGATGTGAAATTTCTGTAAAATTTAAAACGGAACGCTTGACATCTTTTCGGTACTCTGTTATAATACCCAGAGAAAACAAAGCAGAGCATCATCGTTCTCACCGTTTGGCTGTTGTCGAAACGGTCAATATTCCCTGTTTCGTTCCGGTTTGTGAGAATCGGTGCGGAAACTGGTGGAAACGAGGTCGAATGATGCGTACTTTTTTTGAAAAGTACGCATTTTATTTTTGTTTGAAAATAATATGTTTGGAGGTGCTGGCTATCAGCAAACAAGAGCTGCAAATCAATGAAGAAATCCGGGATAGAGAAATCCTGGTCATTGATCAGAACGGGACAAAGCTTGGAACGATGTCCGCAAGAGATGCACAAAAACTTGCGTATGAACAGGATCTGGACTTGGTAAAAATCGCCCCGCAGGCAACCCCGCCGGTCTGCCGGATTATGGACTACGGCAAGTATTGCTTTGAACAGCAGAAGCGGGAAAAGGAAGCAAAAAAGAATCAGAAAGTGGTTTCCATCAAGGAAATCCGGATGTTTTCTGCAATCGATACCCACGACTTTGAAACAAAGGTAAATCAGGCAAAGAAGTTTCTGGAGGGCGGCGATAAGCTGAAGGTTTCCGTTCGGTTCCGTAAGCGTGCAATTGCCCATCCGCAGCTCGGAGAAGAACTGCTCAACCGCTTTAAGGAAGCGTGTGCAGCAGTTGGTACTGTTGAAAAGCCGGCAAAAATGGAAGGCCGCAGTATGGTCATGTTCATTTCACCGAAGGCATCCAAGTAAGAGGAGGAACTCGCAATGGCAAAGATTAAGACAAAAACACATTCCGGTGCAAAGAAGCGGTTTAAGGTTACTGCAAACGGAAAGGTAAAGTATCAGAAGACCAATAAAAGACACAGACTGACCCAGAAGGACACCAAGCGGAAGAGAATCGCTCGTACCGTTGGTATTGCTGATGTAACCAATGCACCGGCACTGAAGAAGCTTCTGCCGTATCTCTAAGATACAATCCGCAGAACGGACAGTCAATCGAGAAAAGAGAAACACATAGATATTCGGAGGTAGAAGCAAATGGCACGGATTAAAGGTGCGATGATGACTCGCAAGAGAAGAAATAAGACCCTGAAGCTCGCAAAGGGCTATTTTGGTGCAAAGAGCAAGCACTTCAAGATGGCAAAACAGGCCGTTATGAAGTCTGGCAACTATGCATATGTTGGAAGAAAGCAGAAGAAGAGAGATTTCAGAAAGCTTTGGATCACAAGAATTTCGGCAGCTGCTAAAATGAACGGTATGAATTATTCAACATTCATGAACGGCGTAAACAAGGCTGGTATCAATCTTAACAGAAAGATGCTCTCCGAAATAGCTATCAGCGATCCTGCTGGTTTCACAGCGATTGCAGAAAAGGCGAAGGCTGCTCTTTAATAGTTAAAAACACGCACGTTCTTGTAACCTGCGTGTTTTGTTGTATATTAAGGTAACACCATATATGACGCATTTGGCAACTAAATGATTAAATTTTCAGAATAAGAGGTGACGCAGTTTGCATATTAATAGTAAAGATAACCCTAGAGTGAAGCTTTTCAGAAAGCTTCTGTCTTCAAAAAAAGCTAGGGAAGAACATGGACTGTTTGCTGTTGAAGGTGCAAGAAACTGCGTTGACACCGCTTATGAAGCTGTGTGCGGAAGAATAAAAGTCCATTCTGTTTTCTATACTCAAACGGCCTTGACTAAGTATAAAAATACACTTAAAACTGATAGCCTTTTCTCGTGCGCAAGACCCGAAGATGTTTTTGAAATATCTGATGAGCTTGCGAAAAAGATGACAGATGAGGGAAACTCTCAGGGCATTTATATGATCGTTTTTAAGGTCGATTTGCCTTTTATGGCTGAGTATATTGACAAAAACGGAAAGTATCTCGTGCTTGATAATTTACAGGACCCAGGTAATTTGGGTACGCTTCTAAGAACTGCCGATGCCGTAGGCGTTAGTGGAGTAGTTATGACAGATAATTGCGTTGATCTGTATAACCCAAAGGTGGTTCGTTCCGCTATGGGAAGTACTACAAGACTTGATCTTTTTGTAGTGGATAATTTTCTGAACGTCGCAACGCTTTTTGATGAGCTTGGTATCGTTACAAATGCTGCAGTTGTCAGAGACGGTGAAAATATCACAGAATTTGATTTTGATAGACCGTGTGCTGTTGTAATAGGAAACGAGGGCAAAGGTTTGCCTAAAGAACATTCAGACATTTGTAAAAATCGTGTGACTATTTCTATGCACGGCAACATAGAATCACTTAATGCTGCTTGCGCAGGCACAATCATTTTGTGGGAAATGTTTCGAGGTGGCAGTCATGGATAAAGAAAGACTTTTATTGTGGATAAGAGCGGTTCTGATTTTCACTCCATCGAGCAAACGTATATGGGAAGTTTCTGCAAATTATGATGATATAGTTGAGTTCATGACTGCACTCGATGATCATATGGTCAGCGGACTTAATGATAAAGAGCTGCAAAGAATAGAAAAATATAGTCTTAAAGACGCTGAAATCATAAAAAAACGCTGTGAAGAGCTTGGCATAAATATTTATTGTTACGAAAGTGAGGGCTATCCTGACAGACTTAAACGGATCGCTAATCCACCTGCTGTTCTGTATACTTATGGTAACCTTGACTTTTTAAACGATAAATGCGTTATTTCAGTAGTAGGCTCCCGCGAGCCGTCTGAATATTCTGTAAAGATAACGAAGCATATTTGCGCAGATCTTATAAGAAGAAACTGTCTGCTTGCTTCGGGGTTTGCAGGCGGTATAGATCAGATCGCTAACAGGGTAGCTATTGAAAATAATAGTAGACCTATAGCTGTGTGTGGCACAGCTCTTGATTGTGATTACCCTAAGGGATGTAATGAGCTAAAAAAACAGATCGCTGAGAATGGAGTAGTAATATCAGAGTATTTTCCGGGTTATAAACCATTTGGAAATGCTTTTGTGAATCGCAATAGGATTCTTACAGGACTTTCAAATGCAGTGCTTTTTACAGAGTGTAGCAAGGAAAGTCATGGACTTGATAATGTCAATCACGCCATATCTCAAGGAAAACAGGTATTTGTAGTACCGCCACATGATATCTATGACAGTCGATATTTCGGACAACGTGATCTCATAAGAAATGAGTGTCAACCTGTGTTCGGCGCAGAGGATATAGTGTATTCGCTTGGCAATGAAAGGTGTCAATCTCTTAGACTTGTGGAAAGCCTGGGAGAGTTCACGCTTCCTGCTGAGGATTCTGCTATACTTAACAATGGCGAGCCTAAGACAGTGAAGCACAGAAAAAGCAAAAGAAAAGTGCCTGACAGCAAGACTGTTTCTGAAACAGAAGTGATAAAGCCAACACCTGAGCCTGATCTGTCAGGGCTTGATGACACACAAAAGAGCATTTGCAAACTGTTAAAAAGCGGAAATATGCTTGTGGACGATATAGCTGCAAAGCTTGGTATGGATATCTCTGATGTGCTTGCACAGCTAACGGAGCTTGAACTTTATGGCACTGTTAAGTCATATCCGGGCAAAATGTTTGGACTTTAATATATATTAAGAATGGAGAATAGATTTGTCTAATTTGATCATAGTTGAGTCACCAACGAAGATAAAAACAATTAAGCGTTATCTTAGCGATGATTATGAAGTCGTGGCTTCAAAGGGTCATGTCCGTGACCTGCCAAAATCAAAGCTGGGCGTCGATATAGATAATAATTTTGAACCTAAATATGTCAACATAAAAGACAAAGAGGGCGTTATAAAAGATATAAAAAAGCTTGCAAAGAAAAGCGACCATGTTTATCTTGCAGGAGACCCTGACCGAGAGGGAGAAGCCATTTCATGGCATCTCGCATTGCTTTTGGGTCTTGATCTGAATGATAAAAACCGAGTAACTTTCAACGAACTTACTGAAACTGGTATCAAAACTGGAATGAGCCACCCACGTTCTATTGATATAAACCTTGTTAATGCACAGCAGGCAAGACGTATCCTTGACAGACTTGTGGGCTATAAGCTTTCACCTTTTCTTTGGAGAAAGATAAGAAAAGGACTTTCAGCGGGCAGAGTTCAGTCTGTCGCAGTTAAAATGATATGCGACAGAGAAAACGAGATAAGGGCATTTGTATCTCAGGAATATTGGTCCATTGACGGAAAATTTTCCGCAAACGGTGAAAGAAAGACCTTTGCCGCAAAGCTTAATACAGTTGACGGAGAAAAGCCAGAGTTGAAAAATAAAGAGCAGGCTGACGAGATACTGAAAAGACTTGAGGGTGCCGAGTTTGTTATCGACAAGGTAAAAAAGAGCGTTCACAGAAAATCTCCTGCCGCACCATTCACCACCTCGACTTTACAGCAGGAAGCGTCAAGACGTCTCGGTTTTCAGGCGAGAAGAACGATGAAAACTGCTCAGGAGCTTTATGAGGGTGTTGAGATAAACGATATGGGTCAGACAGGTCTTATCACCTATATGCGTACCGACAGCCTTAGAATTTCTGATGAAGCAAGAGCAGCGGCATATGATTTTATCAGAAAAAAATATGGCGATAAGTATATCCCTGACACACCGAAAAAATATAAAACTAAGGGCAACGCTCAGGACGCTCACGAAGCCATCCGACCAACACACCCAGAGGTAACACCTGATATGGTAAAGGCAAGCGGAGTGACGAGTGACCAGTACAAGCTTTATAAACTCATTTGGGAGAGATTTATAGCTTCTCAGATGTCAAACTGCCTTATGGACACTGTTTCTGTTGATATCTCTGCAAACGGTTGTATCTTCAAGGCAACAGGCTATTCTGTAAAGTTCGACGGATTTACTGTTCTTTATGAAGAGGCTAAAGACGATGAGGGTGAAAAGAAAAACGTGCTTCCTCCAATAAAATCCGGTGATTCAATAAAGGTGCGTAACCTTGAAGGAAATCAGCATTTCACTCAGCCACCTGCAAGATACACAGAAGCGACCCTCGTAAAAGCGTTTGAGGAAACAGGCATCGGCAGACCTTCGACTTATGTTCCAACTATTACAACCATAATAAACAGAAATTATGTTGAGCGTGACGGAAAACAGCTTAAGCCGACTTCGCTTGGCGAAGTAACAAACCAGCTTATGAGCGAGCATTTTGATAAAATAGTTGATGTTAAGTTTACTGCAAACATGGAGAAATCTCTTGACGAAGTGGAAAATGGCAAGAAAAGTTGGGTAAAAACTTTGCAGGACTTTTATAGTGACTTTGACGAGGAATTGACTGAAGCCGAGGAAGCCATGGACGGGAAGCGTATCAAAGTGCCTGACGAAGAAACAGATCAGGTGTGCGAGCTTTGCGGCAAACCTATGGTAATAAAGATAGGCAGATATGGCAAATTTATGGCTTGCTCAGGTTTTCCTGAGTGCAAGAATACCAAGAAAATAGTTCAGGAAACAGGCGGAATTTGCCCTTACTGCGGAAAGAAAGTGCTTCTCAAAAAGTCTAAAAAGGGCAAGAAATATTACGGCTGTGAGGACAATCCTGAGTGCAAGTTCATGACATGGGACGTTCCTACCGAAGAGAAATGCCCTAAGTGTGGCAGTACGCTTTTCCAGAAAGGCGGAAAGAACGGAATACTCATTTGCCATAAGCCTGATTGCGGATATGAAAGGAATTTATCTAATGGCGGTTAAGGTAATAGGTGCAGGACTTGCAGGCTGTGAAGCTGCGTGGCAGTTAGCCCAAGCAGGGATAGACGTTGAGCTTTATGAAATGAAGCCGAAAAAGTTTACGCCTGCCCATAAATATAAGGGCTTTGCAGAGCTTGTCTGCTCAAATTCATTGAAGGCGGACAGAATAGATTCAGCCGCAGGTATGCTAAAAGAGGAAATGCGCAGACTTGGCTCTGTCACAATGGAATGTGCAGCTGAAACTAAGGTATCAGCAGGCGGAGCACTTGCTGTTGATAGGAAAAAGTTTTCCGATATGGTCACGGCAAAGATAATGGAAAATCCTCACATCACTGTTATCGAGGAAGAAGTCACAGCTATACCTGATGGCGATGTTATAATCGCAACAGGTCCTCTTACAAGCGATGGGCTTGCAGAGAGTATCGGCAAAATATGCGGTGATTATCTGTATTTTCATGATGCTGCCGCACCTATCGTCACATATGAAAGTCTTGATAAGGATAAGGTGTTTTTTGCTTCGAGATATGGCAAGGGCGAGGCTGATTATATAAACTGCCCTATGAATAAGGAAGAATATCTCAGGTTCTATAATGAACTTATCAATGCGGAATCCGCTCCGCTCCATGATTTTGATAAGGAGCACTTTTCAAAGGACGGGTTCAAGGTGTATGAAGGCTGTATGCCGGTTGAGGTCCTTGCCAAAAGAGGAGAGGACACAATGCGTTTTGGACCATTGAAGCCTGTGGGTTTGACAGATCCACGAACAGGAAACAGACCTTATGCTGTCGTTCAGCTTCGTGCAGAGAACGCAGAGGGAAGTCTGTATAACCTTGTGGGCTTTCAAACAAACCTTAAATTTGGTGAGCAGAAAAGAGTATTTTCTCTTATCACAGGACTTGAAAATGCAGAATTTATACGCTATGGAGTTATGCATAGAAACACTTTCATCAATTCGCCTAAGCTCTTAAATCCGCAGTTTAATATGCGAGATAGAGAAAACCTTTATTTTGCAGGTCAAATGACAGGCGTTGAGGGATATATCGAATCGGCGGCAAGCGGAATTTTTGCAGGGTTAAGCATGGCAAGACGTTTGCAGGGCAAGCCTGCGGTTACCTTGCCTGATACCACAATGCTGGGTGCGCTTTCAAAGTATATAAGCGATCCTACTGTGGAGAAGTTCCAGCCTATGGGATGTAATATGGGTATCCTGCCTGAGCTGCCTGAACGTATAAGAGATAAGAAACTGAAATATAAGATGATAGCTGAAAGGGGTCTTGCAGACCTTGACAAGGCTATTGAGAAATTTTAAGGAGAATGTTATGAACATAGTAATTGACGCTTTCGGCGGAGATAACGCACCTCTCGAAGTCATAAAAGGTTCAATTGACGCACAGAAAGATTTCGGTGTTGACGTTACTCTTGTTGGTGATGAAGAAAAAATAAAAAAATGTGCACAGGAAAACGGACTTGATATCACAGCTTTACATATCAAACACGCTGATACTGTTATCGAGATATGTGAAGAGCCTACAGAAGTAATCAAGGGCAAGAAGGATTGTTCAATGGCTGTGGGCATGAAAATGCTTGCAGACGGCGAGGGCGACGCTTTCGTTTCAGCTGGCTCAACAGGCGCACTTGTAGTTGGAGCAACGTTTATCGTAAAGAGAATAAAGGGAATCAAAAGACCAGCTCTTGCAACAATACTTCCTACGGCAACGACGCCTACGATGCTTCTTGACAGCGGTGCAAACGCAGACTGCCGCCCTGAAATGCTTACTCAGTTTGGAATAATGGGTTCGGCTTATATGAACAAGATACTTGGTGTTGAGTCACCAAGAGTAGGTCTTGCAAATATTGGTGCAGAGGAGTCAAAGGGCAGAGAGCTGGAGCTTGAAACTTACAAGCAGTTGAAAAACGCACCTGTAAACTTTGTTGGAAATATCGAAGCAAGACAGCTTCCTATGGGCGATTGTGACGTATGCGTGGCTGACGGCTTCTGCGGAAACCTTATGCTTAAGCTTTACGAGGGCATGGCAAAATTCTTTTCAGGGGAGCTTAAAACGCTTCTGACTAAGGATACAAAGTCAAAGATCGCTGCTCTTATGGTAATGAAAAACGTTAAGGAATTCAAGAAAAAGGTAGACTACTCTGAGTATGGCGGAGCGCCTCTACTTGGTACTGCAAAGCCTGTTATCAAGGCACATGGCTCATCAAATGCAAGAGCATTCTATAACGCTATCAGACAAGCAAAACAATTTACTGAAACTAATGTGATAGACGAGATCACAACTGCTATTGAGCAGTTGAAAAGCAAACAGGAGATGTTATAATGGACGAGCAAAAGGCTCTTAAAGAGTTTCAGGAAAGAATAGGTTATCAATTCAAAGACGAAAAGCTCCTTTACGAAGCTCTTTCCCATTCATCATTTGCAAATGAAAACAAGAAGGCAAGAAACAGCAATGAAAGGCTTGAATTTCTTGGAGATTCAGTGCTTTCTATAGTTGTGTCAGATCACATTTTCGAGCATTACAAGCATATGCCTGAGGGCGAGCTGACAAAAATGAGAGCTTCACTTGTGTGCGAAAAAGCACTGTTTGAGTTCTCAAAGAAAATAGAACTTGGAAAGTATATTTTCCTTGGAAAAGGCGAGGAGATAACAGGGGGCAGAGAAAGACCGTCAATTATTTCAGACGCTTTTGAAGCAGTTATCGCTGCAATTTATCTTGACGGCGGCATAGAGCCTGTTTCAAAATATATACTTTCATTCATACCTGAAAATATCACGCCTGATGGAGTTGTTTTCCATGATTACAAGACTATTCTTCAGGAGATAATCCAGAAAAATCCTGAGGAGAGAATAGAATATCACCTTAAAGGCGAGTCAGGTCCTGACCATAATAAGAAATTTACTGTTCAGGTACTTTTGAATACGAATGTTATCGGCGAGGGTACAGGCAGATCGAAAAAGACCGCTGAACAGTTGGCGGCTAAAGAAGCATTGGAACTAATGGGCTATGGGGCACAGTAATATATCTGTCTTCGTGCCGCATATAGGCTGTCCGCATATGTGTGCGTTCTGCAATCAGCGCACCATAACTGGTACAGAGAAGATACCGCACGCTGATGATGTTAAGCGTATCTGCACACAGGCAATGAACGAAGTCAAGGACGTTTCACAGACGGAGATAGCCTTTTTCGGTGGTAGCTTTACAGCAGTGCCGAGAGAATATATGCTCGAACTTCTTGGTGCAGCGCAGGAGTTTATAGGCAACGACAAATTCAAGGGTATCAGGATATCCACCAGACCTGACTATATCAGCACTGAGATACTTGACATTCTCAGAGATAATCACGTTACGGCTATCGAGCTTGGCGCACAGTCTATGTCAGATATTGTTCTTGAAGCCAACGAGCGTGGACATACTGTTCAGGACGTCGAAAACGCTGCAAAGCTTATAAAAAGCTATGGTTGCTTTGACCTTGGTCTGCAAATGATGATAGGACTTTATAAAAGCAACCGTGAAACTGAGTTGGAAACTTGGTCGAAGATAGCGGCGCTGTCTCCTAAAACAGTACGTATTTATCCCGTTGTTATCCTTAATGGTACAAGGCTCGGAGAGCTTTACAAAAGTGGCGAATATAAGCCTATGGACTTTGACGAGGTAGTGAAAATCTGTTCTTATCTTCTCACAGAAGCCGATAAACTTGGTATAGATGTTATAAAGCTTGGTCTGCACGCAAGCGAGGTCGTGGAGGAGCAAATGTTGGGCGGATTTTATCACCCTGCATTCCGTGAACTTTGCGAAGGCAGAAATTACCGCAGGCTTATAGCAGAGGAGCTTGGAAAGCATGGCAATATAAGCGATATAGCTTCCGTTGTGATATCTGTACCGAAAAGGCAGATAAGCAAGGCAATAGGTCAGAAAAAAGCTAATATAGAATATTTCAAAGATCTTGGTGTCAATATAAAAATTGTAGGTCACGAGGGCAGCGATAAAATAAAGATAAACGAAATCATAATGAGGGGTGGTGAAAAATAATGTATCTTAAATCACTTGAATTGCAGGGCTTTAAGTCTTTTCCAGATAAAATAGAGCTGAAATTCAATAAGGGTATCACCGCAGTTGTCGGTCCTAACGGCTCAGGCAAGAGTAATATCGGTGACGCTATGCGCTGGGTAATGGGCGAGCAATCTTCCAAAGCCCTGAGAGGTGAAAAAATGGCAGGCGTTATTTTTCACGGCACTCAGACTAGACCAAAAGCGCCTTTTGCTCAGGTAACTATCACCATAGACAACGAGGACGGTGCACTTGAATATGACAGCGACACCGTGTCAGTATCACGAAAGCTTTACCGCAATGGCGACAGCTTTTACATGATAAACGGCAAAGAAGTAAATTTAAAGGATATCGTGGAACTGTTTATGGACACCGGTCTTGGCAGGGACGGTTATTCGATAATCGGTCAGGGCAGGATAGCAGATATCGTAAACGGAAAATCCAATGACCGCCGTGAGATATTTGAAGAAGCGGCAGGCATTTCAAAATTCCGTTCAAAGAAAAAAGAAGCCGAAAAAAAGCTTGCGGCGGCTGAGGATAATCTCTCTCGTATCAATGACATCATGGGAGAGATAGAAGGGCGAATAGGTCCGCTTAAAGCGCAGGCTGAAAAGGCGGAGAAGTTCAGAGTCCTTGATGAAGAAAAGAGAAAGCTGGAAGTCTCAGTATGGGTGCATAAGCTCAATGAGTATATGAGCCAAATAGCAGGTTATGAGGAGAAGCTTTCTGCTGTAAAAAAAGAGTACGAGGTCATCACGCAGGAGCTTGAAAGCATTGAAGATGATATAAATGACAGCTTTGCAAAGAGCGCTGAAAAATCTGAGCTTGCTGACAGCTACAAAAATCAGATACATCAGGTGGAGCTTGAAAACTCTCAGGCACTGTCAAAGATCGCAGTATATGAGAATGATATTTCTCACCTTGAAGATAATATTTTGAAGCTTAAAGAGCAGATAAGTGAGTCCAACTCATCAAAATACTATCTTGAGGTTGAGCTGAAAACACGCAGACAGGAGCTTGAAGAACTCGACGAGAAAAAAGCAAAGCAGCAGGAAGCTGTAGATTGTAAGGAAAAAGAACTTTCTGAGCTTATTGATAAAACTGCATTATCTGACAAGTCGGTAAGTGAAGCTGGAAGCTTTATAAATGAGCTTTACATGAAAAAGTCGGAAGTTTCATTCAGACTTGAAAATGCTAAAAACAACCTTTCGGATATTGATGAGCAGATCGAAAATTCTCTTGAAAGAAAAAAACAGCTTGAAGATCATTCAAAACTTTCTTCAAAGGAATTAAAGGAACTGTGTGAATCAAAAGGCAAAGCTGACGAAAACAAGCAGGAGCTTACAAACCGCTTGAGCGGACTTGCAAAGCTTCTTGAAACTAGAAACACAAAGCTTTCAGAATGTCGCAAAAATCTCACAGATACGGAAATACAGCTCCGTGACGTTGAGAACAGGATAAAGACTATAGCCGACCTTGAAAACTCCATGGAGGGCTTTCAGTTCAGCGTAAAGCACATAATGAAAGCCTCACAGCAGGGTAGGATAAGCGGCATTTGCGGTACTGTTTCTCAGCTTATATCTGTTGAAACAAAATACTCTGTAGCCATTGAAACTGCGTTGGGTGGGGCACTTCAGAATATTGTCGTAAACAATGAGGACTCTGCTAAGAGAGGTATCAGGCTTCTGAAAGAGAACAGAGCAGGCCGTGCAACATTTCTGCCTGTTACATCAGTTCGAGGAAACAGGCTAAATATGCCGCAACTTGAAAATGAGGACGGCTTTGTGGCTCTAGGCTGTGAGCTTGTTAAGTATGACAGCCAGTTTGAGGGCGTGATCAACAGCCTTTTAGGCAGGATATGTATAGCAGAGGATATCGACAGTGCAACCCTTATCGCAAAGAAATACGGCTATAAATTCCGCATTGTTACCCTGGACGGACAGGTGATAAACGCGGGCGGCTCATTCACAGGAGGAAGTATTTCCAAACAGACAGGTCTGCTTACAAGAAAAAATGAAGCGGAAGCACTTGCAAAAAAGAAAACAGCACTTGAAAACTCCTTTACAGAGCTTAAACAGCAGGTTGAGAAGCTAAATCAAGAGGTTTCAAAATACACCGCTGATACTGAGGGACTAAGGGAAAAGCTTTCACAGGTAAACAGCGATATACTCCGTTTTGAAATGGAAATAAAGCGTGTTTCAGAGTATTATTCTGACTATGAAAACAAGCTTGATGAGATAGAAACATTTATCGAAACGGTGAAAAATAAATACAAGATAGTAAGCGGAGATATCGACAAGGCTCAGACAGAACTTTCAGAAATCGAAGCTGAGATATCAGATAATGAAGCCAAGCTTGCCGACTCTCAGAACGAGCAGGCAGAACTTAAAAATAAGCGTGAACAGCTCAGCGAAGAGCTTTCGCAAATGAAGATAATGGCGGCAGAGTTATCCAAAGACCTTGATGCCTGCAAGCTTTCAATATCACAGCTTGAAGAAACTATCGGCGACAGTGATACTGACAGCGGCAAGTTGAACGATAATATCTCCGAGTGTGAAAAGAAAATAGCCGAGAAGAAAGAGCTTATTTTTCAGACCAAACAGGAACTCAGCGGTGCTGACGAAAAGATAGCCGCCGCACAGAAAATGGCGGAGCAGGCTCAGCGTGAGCATATTGAGCTTGACAATGCAGCAAACAAACTTCGCACCAAGCAGAAGCACAAAATGGACGAGAAGGAAACACTTTCAGGTCAGCTTACAAGAGCGGAGGAACAGAAAAAATCTGTTACTGCAGGCTTTGATAAGCTTGTGGCACAGCTTTGGGACGATTATGAGCTTACAAGAAGCGACGCTGCAGAGATAGCCGAGGATATTGTGGATATAGCGGTAGCTAACAGGCGACTCAACGAACTTCGTGGAAAGATAAGAAATCTTGGAAGCGTAAACCTTGGAGCTATAGAGGAATATGCAGAAGTGTCACAGCGACACGAATTTCTCACAGGTCAGCTTAATGACGTAAATACGTCAAAAACAGAACTTGAAAAACTTATCGAGGATCTGACAGAAAATATGAAGAATATGTTCACCGACAGCTTTGAGCGCATAAATGCGAACTTCAAGAAAATTTTCACCGAGCTTTTCGGTGGTGGTCAGTGCGAGCTTATTCTCACAGACCCAAACAATGTCCTTGAATGTGGTATTGAGATAAACGTTCAGCCGCCAGGCAAGGTCATAACAAACCTTATGTCCCTTTCAGGCGGAGAGCAGGCTCTGGTGGCTATTGCAATTTATTTTGCGATCCTGAAAATTTCGCCATCACCTTTCTGTCTTCTCGATGAGATAGAAGCGGCGCTTGATGATGTGAACGTAAGTAAATATGCACAATATCTGCACCACCTTACAGATAAAACACAGTTTATCACCATTACTCACAGACGTGGAACAATGGAAGAAGCTGACGTTCTGTATGGCGTAACGATGCAAGAAAAGGGTGTTTCCAAGCTTCTTAAAATGGACGTTTCGGAAACACGTCAAATGAAACTTGAATAGGAGTGAAGAAATGGGATTTTTTGAAAAGCTGAAAAATGGTCTTAAAAAGACTAAAGACTCAATGATGGGCAGAATAGAAAGTCTGCTCCATTCATTCAGCAAAATAGATGAAGATCTTTTTGAGGAGCTTGAAGAAACGCTTATCCTCTGCGATATCGGTGTTACAACTTCTGAAAAGATATGCGATAAGCTCAGACAGAAAGTCAAGCAGGAGGGCGTTAAAGAGCCTGAAAAAATCAAGGATATGCTTAAAGAGATAATCACAGAAATGCTCGGTGAGGATCAGAAGCTCGATATGTCAACAACACCGTCAGTTATACTGGTTATCGGTGTAAACGGTGTTGGCAAAACAACAACTATCGGCAAGCTTGCTTATCAGCTTCACAAACAAGGCAAAAAGGTTATCGTTGCGGCGGCTGATACTTTCAGAGCGGCTGCTATTGACCAGCTCGAAGTGTGGACAGAGCGAGCAGGGGTAGACATAATCAAGCACAACGAAGGTTCAGACCCTGCTTCCGTGGTATTTGACGCACTGGCGGCGGCTAAGGCTAGACAGGCTGACGTTGTTATATGCGATACGGCAGGTCGTCTTCACAATAAGAAAAACCTTATGGACGAGCTGAAAAAGATATCCCGTATAGTTCACCAACAGGCAGAGGGCTGCGCTCTCGAAGTCCTGCTTGCGCTTGACGCTACAACGGGGCAGAACGCAGTTAATCAGGCAAGACAGTTCAATGAAGTAGCTGATATAACGGGTATTATTCTTACCAAGCTTGACGGCACAGCCAAGGGTGGAATAATTATCAGCATAACCGACGATCTGCAAGTGCCTGTAAAGCTTGTTACAGTAGGCGAAAAAATAGACGACATACAGCCGTTTTCAGCAAGAGATTTTGTTGAAGCACTGTTTGAATAATAGAATATTGGATTAGACACTTAAAAGTATAAAATCAGGGGGAATTTTTTATGGATAAGGTTTTGTTTGTAGTTGATATGCAGGAAATGTATGTAGGAAGGGGCAGAGATAAAACCACATACTCATATGATGCCGAAGCACTTATCGACGCCATAAACAAGCGTATCTCTGCTTATAAAGCTGAGGAGGTCTTTTATATCGTCAGCTACAAAAAGGGACTTTTGGGTGGAGGAATGCCCAAAGAGGGAACACCTGCGGCTAGCTTTCCAGCAAAGCTGAAAGTTGTATCCAAAAATATTTATTCCAAAAGCAAGCCCGATGCTTTTTCAAACGTTGCTCTTGAAGATTTTATGAGAGCAAGGAATGTGAAAGAGATAGAATTTGTAGGTGTTGATGGTGGTATCTCCGTTATCAACACTGCAATAGGTGCTATTGAATGTGGAATGAAAGTTGTTTTCAACGAAGAATGTATCGGTACAGTTTTCAAAGATAAGGCAAACAAATGCCGTGAAAAATTAAAGAAAAATAAGGTAACTTATATACACAGCTAAAGGAGAAAACATGAAACTTGTTATTGCAAGCAACAATAAAGGTAAAATAAGAGAGTATAAACAGCTGCTTGAACCGCTTGGTTATGAGGTGTTCTCGCAATCAGAGGCAGGTCTGACGCTTGATGTGGAGGAAACTGGAACTACGTTTGCGGAGAACTCTGCACTAAAAGCAAGGGCTGCATTCAAGCTTTGCGGCTGTGCTGTACTTGCAGACGACAGCGGTCTTGAGATAGACGCCCTGGATGGTGAGCCTGGAGTATACTCAGCAAGATATGGCGGACTCGAAACTGATGATGAGCGTACCGCTCTTGTGCTTAAAAAAATGAAAGAAATACCTGATGATAAAAGGGGAGCACACTTTACCTGTACAATACACTTTATCAAAGCAGACGGTGAAGAGATAGCCGTTGAGGGAAAAGTATTCGGTAAGATAGCTCACGAGCCTGTTGGCGAAAACGGCTTCGGCTATGACCCTATTTTCATGTATGGGAACAAGAGCTTTGCTCAGGTGGACTCAGAAACAAAGAATACCGTTTCCCATAGAGCAAACGCACTGAAAGCTTTGCTTGAACAGCTCACAAAGCAGTAAACTGAAAGGATTTAGATTATGATTACAACTAAACAAAGAGCAGAACTCAAAGGTATGGCTTCGCTTATACAGCCTGCTTTTCAGATAGGCAAGGGCGGAGTTAATGACGCTCAGGTGGCACAGATAGACGATTATCTGAGAGTTCACGAGCTTGTAAAAATAAAGGTGCTTGACAACTCAATGTACACCGCAAGAGAAGCCGCAGAGGAGATTGCTGAAAAGATATCTGCTGAAGTCGTTCAGGTAATAGGCTCAAAGGCGGTGCTTTATAAACGCAATGAGAAGCAGCCTGTTATAAAATTAAAGTCAAAGTAATGAAAATAGGTGTTTTCGGCGGCACGTTCAATCCTGTTCACTTAGGGCATCTAAATTGCCTTAAAAGCGTAGCGGAGCAGGCGGGCCTTGACAAGATGATCGTCATGCCTGACAGAATACCTCCACATAAGCAAGCGGAGGACTTAGCTTCCTCTGAGGATAGGTTGAATATGTGCAGACTTGCTTTTGCAGATATCCCATGTGTGGAAATATCCGATTGGGAACTTAAGCAAGAGGGCAAAAGCTATTCAGTGATAACACTCAGACATCTAAAAGAGATATATCCACATGATAAGCTGTTTTTTATAATGGGTAGTGATATGTTGCTTTCATTTGAAGAATGGTATCAGTATAAGGAGATATTATCACTTTCGGCACTTATCTGCGTTGCACGCTCGTATGAGGACATTGACCACATAGAGGTGAAAGCCAAACAGCTCAAAGCCGAGGGTGGAGAGATAATCATAGTAAAAACCGACCCATTTGAGGTGTCTTCAACTGAGATACGTCAAATGCTCAAAAAAAATGTTGATTGCTCTTGCTATTTGAGTGAAAATGTTGTACAATATATAGTGGACAAAAATTTGTATAACCGAGGTTTTCTAAGTGGCAGATAAAAAAACAATAGGCATTTATAAAGCATACCTAAAAGAACATTTATCAAAAAAGAGATACACACACTCTATGAACGTGGCAAATTCCGCTGTGGAGCTTGCAAAAAGATATGGTGCTGACGCAGACAAGGCTTATATTGCAGGACTTTTGCATGATGTTGCAAAAGAGATACCAGCATTGGAGCTTGCGGCTATAGTTTCTAAATCTTCACTTGATGTGTGCGATATAGAGAAAAAGGCTGTTCCGCTGTTTCACGGTATTGCAGGGGCAGAGCTTGTGCAGACGCTTTTTGATATCCATGATCCTGAGATCATCTCAGCTATACGCTATCATACAGTTGCCTGTGGCAATATGCCCAAGCTTAGCCAGATAGTATATCTTGCAGACCTTATTTCTGCGGACAGGGATTATAAAGACGTAAAGAAAATGAGAAAGTATGCCGAACAAAGCTTGGAGAAAGCAATGTTCGAGGCTTTGAAATTCTCAATAAAAGACTCAGTGGAAAAGGGTAATACTATCCCTGTTTCCACACTTGAAGCATATAATGATTTTGCCGATAATTCAAAATAAAGGAGATTTTTATGGATAATATTTCACAGAATGAAAAGCTGTCAACTATTGTTAAAGCTCTTGATTCAAAAAGAGCCGAGGACATCAGGATAATAGAGATCGGTGACCTGACTATAGTTGCGGATTATTTTGTTATAGCAAATGGTACTTCAAGCACTCAGACAAAGGCCCTTGCGGAGGAAGTTGAGTTCAAAATGAGCCAGCTTGGCATTGAACCTAACAGAACAGAGGGCTATCAGGGTGCAACTTGGGTCGTACTTGATTACGGTGATATCATAGTTCATGTTTTCTATAAGGAAACAAGAGATCATTACAATCTTGAAAGACTATGGTCTGACGGCAAGGATATCGACGTAAAGCAGTTCTTACCAGACGAGCCACAGGATTAATTTTGACAATTATAATTTAACAAAGGATTGATAAATATGAAAGAATACAATTTTTCGGCCATAGAAAGCAAATGGCAGAAATACTGGGACGAGCATAAGACCTTTGAGGCAAGCAATGACTTTTCTAAGAAGAAATTTTACGGACTTGTAGAGTTTCCTTATCCGTCAGGTCACGGTATGCACGTTGGACACATCAAGGCATATTCTGGTCTAGAAGTTGTAAGCCGTAAAAGACGTATGCAGGGCTATAATGTTCTTTTCCCTATAGGTTTTGACGCTTACGGTCTGCCTACAGAGAACACAGCTATCAAAACAGGTGTTCACCCAAGAAAGGTAACTGACGACAACATTAAGAAGTTCACGGGGCAGCTCAAAAGAGTAGGTTTTTCATTCGATTGGTCAAGAGTTATTGATACGACCGATGAAAACTACTATAAGTGGACACAGTGGATATTCCTTAAAATGTTTGAGAATGGTCTTGTATTCAGAGATAAGACCCTCGTAAATTATTGCCCAAGCTGTAAGGTCGTTCTTTCAAATGAGGACTCGCAGGGCGGTCATTGCGATGTTTGCCACAGCGAGATAGTTCAGAAAACTAAAGAGGTATGGTATCTGAGGATCACAGAATACGCTGACAAGCTTCTTCAGGGACTTGAAGAAGTTGACTATCTGCCTAACATCAAACTCCAGCAGCAGAATTGGATAGGAAAATCAACAGGTGCATTTGTAAACTTCAAGATCAAAGAGCAGGACGAGCAGCTCAAGATCTACACTACACGTCCTGACACACTTTACGGCGTTACATTCATGGTAATCGCTCCTGAACATCCTATCATCCAGAAATACAGAAATAGTATTGCAAACATTGCTGACCTTGACGCTTATAAGACAGAGTGTGCAAAGAAGAGCGAATTTGAGAGAACTCAGCTCGTTAAGGATAAAACAGGCGTTAAGATAGACGGTCTGACAGCTATCAATCCTATCACAGGCAAAGAGATACCTATCTACATCTCAGACTATGTTATGATGGGATACGGCA
>OGRL01000303.1_pt1 | contig 44451 bp, 71 predicted proteins | sample 1553481 | NCBI WGS metagenome assembly OGRL01 (sample SAMEA2580036, study PRJEB22360) | human gut metagenome
AAGTGTATCCAGATAGTCTGGTTGACTATCTAACGATGGCTTTTGTCAAATGGGCTGATGATACTCACAGAAAGGAGCGTGATAGAAATGCCATATAACACAGCAAGAAAGTACTATGAGGGCATCCAGACAAGGAAAGACATATATCTGTACATCGTAAGATACTTGAAAGAACATGATTATCCGCCAAGCATTCCAGACATTGCAGCAGGGCTGAGCATATCTAACCATACCGTGCAGAATCATTTTGGTGAATTACTGGAAAGTGGCTTACTTGCGACGGACAACCCAGGTGCGCCACGAGCGTACCGAGTGACAGGATACAAATTTAGAAAGGTGAAGGGAAAATGAGTAGTAAGTTAAAAGTCAAGAAAAAGACCAGATTTCCTGTTCAGACTCCTAACCGGGCAGCTCAGGCGTTTGGGCGAGCTATGCAGAACTGTCAGAGCCAGCTTAAAGACATGGAACAGAAAGCCTATGAAGATGGTTTTACTGTTGGCGAAGATTGGAGCAACACGATCAACACTGTTACAACGATGATGGCTCTGAGACGTTTATATGGCTTTTCTACGAAACGTTTACTCACAGTCGTACAAACTGCCAATGAGTACGTTAAAATGGCAAATGAGGGCAAAATGAGCGTTCTTAGTATGATGCAGGACATTGAAGAGAACACAGATGTAAGATTTGATGAGATGAATAAGAATCTGGTTAAGAAGATGGGAGTTTAAAATGAAATTCATAGATTTTTTCGCAGGAATCGGAGGATTTCGCAAGGGAATGGAATTAGCGGGGCATGAATGCGTTGGTTTTTGTGAATTTGATAAATTTGCCACTGCGAGTTACATCTCAATGCACTTGCTGACAGAAGAGCAGCGAAAGGCATTGGAAGATATTCCTATCAAGAAAAGACAGAAAGAAATATTAAAGGAGGAATACAGAAATGGAGAATGGTATGCAAATGACATTCGAAGAGTGTATGCCGGAGACATTCCAAAAGCCGACTGCTGGTGCTTCGGATTCCCCTGTCAGGACATATCCGTTGCAGGAAAACAAGCTGGATTTCAAGGAAACCGTTCAAGCCTGTTTTTCAGAGTTATGTACCTTGTCGGACAGCTCAAAGAAGAAGATAAACCCACTTACCTTTTCATTGAGAACGTTAAAAATCTGCTTAGTGTTAATGGAGGATGGGATTTCGCCAGATTGCTCATTGAAATGGAGCAGTGGGGGTATGATGCAGAATGGCAGGTGCTCAACTCCAAAGATTTCGGAGTGCCACAAAACCGGGAAAGATGTTTTATTATCGGACATCTTAGAGGCAGAAGCTCCGCAGAAGTATTTCCTATCAAAGGAACAGACAGAGAAAATAGTGTTTCGTTAAATCTTTTTGGCTGTCTTAATGGCAGAAATTCGCAGCGAGATAGAGTTTATAGTGGCGATGGATTAGCACCAACAATCAGTACGAAGCCGGGAGGAAACACGGAGCCTAAAATAGCAATTCCAGTATTGACACCAGACAGGGCAGAGAAACGTCAGAACGGAAGAAGATTCAAAGAAGATGGCGAGCCAATGTTTACATTAACATCTCAGGATAGACACGGGGTCGCAATTGATCCGCTCGGAGTATTGCGTAACGTTCGCACAGAATATGGAAAAGAAATCCGCAAGGATTACGAAAGTGGAAAACTTGATATTTCCAGACATGAATTTCTTGCTAATGAAATCAGAGAAGATGGAATTGCAAATACATTGTCTACAGTCCAGAAAGATAACCGGCTTGCGGTAAAAGTGGCAGAAGCAACTAAACAGGGATATTCAGAGTGCAGAGTCGGCATTGATGCAGTGAATTTATCAGTACCAGGAAGTAAAACCAGACGTGGAAGAGTCGGAAAAGAAGTTGCAAATACACTAGATACAAGCTGTAATCAAGGCATATTTGTGAAAGTTTCCGATGAATTAATTGTATATGCAGTCTGGTATGAAAAATATCAGTGCTACATAGCAATCAGGAAACTGACACCGAAAGAATGTTTTCGGCTACAAGGTTGGTCTGATGATTATTTTGAAAAAGCACAGTTCGTAAATTCTGACAGCCAGTTATACAAGCAGGCAGGAAACGGCGTAACAGTGACAGTTATAGAAGCCATGGCAAGAAAAATGAACGTAAATCTAAATTGATAGCGTGCCAGCTACTTACATGGGGAAAGTGAGGATGGAAATGAAAAATAATAATTACACTTCATTTTTCAAAACGAAACCAAAGAAAGTAGAGAGATACATTCGTTGCAGAAAATGTGGTGGAAACATGGAATGGAGCAGGGACTTTCCACCACAAATCAAATGTATGAAGTGCGGATATACGGTATATCCTAAGCCTTATGAGCCAGATTGTGTCAAACTGCCAGAAACATTGGAAGAATATTTTGAATTATGTGAGAAAATAAGGAGGAAAAATGAGCTACTGTGACGGAACCTGTAAGTATTTGAATACAAGAAAGCACAAATGCGAATTGACAGGAGAAAAACTCGCATACATGAAATGGATTCGTGGAATCGAGTATTCAGTGCATGAACACAGAGGATTCTGTGAGAAAGATAAGGAGGGTACAAAATGATAAGTTATACAATAAATCTTCCAAGAGGACTGGAAGTGGATGTTTTTGACCTGCCGGAGGACTTTAAAGAACAGGTTAAGCAGGCATTCAAAGAGTATACATCGGGAACGGCAAAAGCGTATATGTGCGTTGACAAGTTAGGATTTATTGACCGGTGCGTAGAATATCTGAATGGCGATGAGGATTCAGATGATGTTGTAAATTCGTTGGTTGAAGAAGCAATGATTGCTGAATGGAGAAATAACGGCGAAATCATCGATGAAGATGATATATACAGCATTGATTTCATGAAAGATTGCTACAGAAAAGGCAAGGAAGACGCAAGGCTGAACTCTCATTTTGGAACTGACGATCATCACATTTACGATCAGATTCAGAAAGTTCTGGTACAGGTAATTACAATTGTGATGAATTATGAGGATAAGGAGGACGCGAAATGTTAATCAGAAGTCAGAATAAAGAGATATTAGTTAATTTTAATGTATCAGCTGGTATCGAAATTGCAGAAGGGACTACAAAAACAGTTGTAACATCATATATCACTGGATGCAGTTATTTACTCGGAGAATATTCCACCAAAGCAAAAGCCATGAAAGTACTGGATATGATTCAGGAAGCCTATGTAAATGGACATATTGATTATCAGATACCAGAAGATTCGGAGGTGGTTGCATGAATCATGTCAGAGACAGATTAAAGCAGTACAAAGATGAGTATTCAAAGTACGGTAAGTACGATGGACTTTATGTTGCGGATGTTCTGGAAATGCTTGAGCAGCTTAAAGATGATCTGGAACATGACGAGAAAGAAAGTGGTTGGATTCCGGTCAGTGAGAGACTGCCGGAAGCAAGCGGTACGTATCAAGTGACTTGCATGGACGGAAGAATATATCGTTCAACCTATGCGAAATTCCAGTGCAAGTTGAAACGCTGGGAACTAACTGGTGCTAGGTCATATTGGAAAGTCACAGCATGGATGACACGTCCGAAACCATATAAGGAGGACTGAACATGATAAAAATAACGCAATGCAAAGGAGAAGGACAGGGCAGTTGCAAGAGATGCAACGATAAAGGCGTCTGGAACAGAAAATGGATGTGTTTTCTCTATAAAATAGAGGGACTTGAAGGTTGCTACTGTAGAGAATGCGTAGACGAAATCATGCGAGGGAAGAACTAAATGGGATATTGTAAATTTGAATGCCCGGACGGTGAAACGCAATGTTGCATTTGCTGTACGAAACAGGATTCCTGTCAGTGCAGATGTGATGATATGGACGGTTATGAATATGCGGAGAAGTGTGAAGATTATGTTAAGGAGGATGAGTCATGATTACATTTTTATTAGGACTTGCGATTGGAGGAATCATATTCGGGTTGGTCGGTCTTGTATGTATAGCGATTATGTACGACAAGCACCACCCAGACGAATGAAGCAGTTGAAATTGTGAAAGGAGATGGAGTTGAATGAAATATCCAGAAGAGATGTATATTGATAGCCAGATATTTGCAGGAGACATGGATGGCTCAGAATCCAATCTAACAGAAAAAGTCGTAAAAATAAGGAATTCTCATTTATGCTGCGTATGTGAAAAGCAGATACCTAAAGGTGAAAGAATGCTAAATCAGAGAGCAATAGTAGAGGGACAAGGCTGGTGCAGTTGTTATATTTGCCTGCCATGCGTTGAAAATTGGTTAGAAGAATCGGGACAAGTGGAGGATGGTGAAAACGAATGAGAGAAATTCTTTTTAAGGCAAAGAGTGTTTATAATGACGAATGGGTTGTATATAAGAGGTGAAGTAGATGGAGAAATTAACACTTGAAGAAGCTATTAAGCACGCAAAAGAAGTAGCAAAAACAAATCGTGCCGAAGCAACATATAATTTCCCTGAATTGAAAGAGTATTACGACAATTGTTCAGAATGCGCTAATCAGCACAATCAACTTGCAGAGTGGCTTGAAGAATTAAAATCTTTTAAAGAAGCAGAAGAACAGGGCTTGTTTGTGAGATTGCCAGACGATTTAAACAGAATATTGTATCAAGTAAATTATAGATGGACAGAATGTACTGAATACGGTGAGGAAAATAATAAATGTGAAATCTATGATTGTGAATGTGAATGTGATAGCAGGAAAGAATATTATATAGCCGAAGTTGATTTGCAATATATTTCGATTGGAAATTATTATGATCGTCTTGGCAAATTTTTATTTATCACTCGTGAAGAAGCTGAGAAGAAGTTGGAGGAACTCAAGAATGAAATTTAAAGAATTTGAAAATTGGTGTAATGAAAGAGCCTGTGATGGATGCTGGGGAATACTGACAGCTATGACGTGTATTGATTTAATAGGTGAAGTTAAAAAAGTTCCGTTTTGGAAAAGAGAGAAATTTTGGAAAGAAAATTATGAACAGCTTATACTAGATGAGGTTGTTAATCCCATAGAGAAGAAGTTGGAGGAGATGAAGAAAAATGAACAATAGTTATTGGAATTATGAAGACGATAAAAATATAATTTGCCCTTATTGTGGCGAAGAATACAAGCCCTCATACGAAGATACGTATATTGGAGGGAAATCGGTTGATTGTTACACAAAAGATATGAAAACCTACGCTTGTGACAAATGTGGTAAGAAATTCACCATGTATGGCTGTCCGGTAAGATGGAAATATCACACCGAAACCATTGACGGAGAAGCAACAGATGAAGAAGTAGAAAAAATTTGCAAGATAGAGATGAATAAATGTTGTGCTAGTCAAGACGGTATATGTAGAAACGTTATCCTATTTGGAACTAAATGTGACGGGTACAAAGAAAGATGTAAACCGAGACCAACTTATAGTGCTCTTGAACGAACAGTGAAAAATTATCAACATAGTTTAAGAAAAATGTTTGGAGTGGAGGAGTGATAACTATGTCAGATAAACCTATACCAGACATAACGCCAAATCTTGCTATATCAGCATACCACGTACTACAGCAATATTGTACTGGACAGCCAGTGAATTGTAAAGGTTGCGGATTCTACGAACACTGTCCAGAATGTTTTCAAGGTATACCATGTGACTGGAACTTAAATGAAGAGGGTGAAATAAATGAAGCTGAGAAAGGCGACACTGATTGACTACGGAGTACCGCCGGATGATATACCGACATTACAAAGCCACTTGCGGAATCTTAGCGAAAGCGATAAATACAATCTGTTGCAGGTATCTATCAAATATGCACCCGGCATCGAATCACAAATCTATGACAGCATCGTGAACAGCATCGGTTATCGGACAATGGAGAAGATCAGGACAGTTCCTGCAACAGAGAATGACTTCTACGGCTACAAACGTAAGGTCATGGCGGAATATTATCATCTAGCCAAATTGATTGGCAGACTTTAAAAAACTTAAAAATTTGTAAAAGTGGTAGAGAGCTAAATCTCCCCAGTGTGGTATTATATTTGTATATAACTGCTATACTGGGGATTTTTTTTGAATTGAGGTGATGATATGGCGAACTTAAAAGCAGTTACAAGAAAACTCCAAAAAGCTATATTATCCACCGGATTAATCATAAAAATCGGAACATCACAATTCTACAGCCATGAGCAGGAGCGATTAATAACAGTAACAATTATATCAACACCTACACTTCACCTCACAAAAAGGGGTGAATGGAAAGATTGTGATTATGAAATATTACGAACTGCATCCCAGTATGATGTGGTCATGTGCCTAAAAGAAATATGGGAGGCAGTCAGAAAATGAGGATAGACAGAGGTGATTAGATGGACTTAACGCCTAAGCAGAAAGCGTTTGCAGATGAATATATAAAGAATGGCGGGAATGCATCTGATGCCGCGAGAAAAGCTGGGTATGCCGAGAAAAACGCAGAAGTAATAGGAGCGCAGAACTTAAGAAAACTTAATATTTCTTCCTATATAGCCGAAAAACAGTCTCTCATCGAAAGACAAAAAGGTACTGACATTATGTCTCTGGCAGAGATTCAGCAACGCCGCTCCATGATCGCAAGGGGCGAGCTGACTGATTCATTCGGATTTGCTCCGGATTTCTCCGATCAGCTCAAATCCATGAATGATCTGGAAAAAACGCTTGCTATAAAAGAAGCCAGAGAAGAACAGAAGAAAGCAGAAGAAAAAGCCAGATTGAAAAGTGAATATCATATTGATTTGGATATTGTCCCGGACGTATTTCATAAAATGATTAGAGATATCCGGAAAAAGGAACATAGCGAATACATTCTTCCTGGCGGACGTGGTTCCATGAAATCCTCGACTATATCTCTGATTATACCGGAACTGTTGAAGAATAATCCGAATATGCACGCTCTGATCCTGCGAAAAGTCGGAAACACTATCAAGGATTCTGTTTATGCTCAGATGAAGTGGGCCATTGATAAATTAAATCTAAATGAAGAATTTACATGCAAGGTATCTCCTATGGAGATTACGTATAAACCCACTGGACAGAAGATTTACTTTCGTGGTGCTGACGATCCATTAAAGATTAAGTCTATCAAGCCAGAGTTTGGATATATAGGCATTGTCTGGTTCGAGGAACTTGACCAATTCGCCGGACCGGAAGAAATCCGTAATATTCAGCAGTCTGCTATTCGAGGTGGAAACGAAGCGTATAAATTCAAGTCATTCAACCCACCTAGGAGCAAGAATAACTGGGCGAATGAATATACAGCAGAAGCAGAAGAAAAAGATGAAAATGTGATGGTTGTGCACAGCACGTACCTCGACTTAGGAATTGAACAGGAGTGGCTTGGTGATGTATTTCTTGCGGATGCCGAACATCTGAAAGAAGTAAATCCAGATGCTTACGAAAATGAGTATCTAGGAAAAGCCAACGGAAATGGTGGAAATATCTTTGAGTATATCGAAGAAAGAACTATCACAGACGAAGAGATCAGCCATTTTGATAGAATTTATCAGGGGGTTGACTGGGGCTGGTACCCGGATAAATATGCTTTTTCCAGAATCTATTATGATTCAGCTAGGGAAACAATCTATTTCATTGACGAGATTTACGAAAACAAAAAATCAAATGAATGGACTGCGAATGAAATCAAGCAAAGACAGTATGACGATTACGAAATTACTTGCGATTCTGCCGAGCCTAAATCAATCAATGATTACAGAGATTCAGGACTCCCAGCAAGAGGAGCAATCAAAGGACCGGGAAGCATTGAGTATTCTATGAAGTGGCTGCAAAGAAGAAAGCTCGTGTTTGATCCAAAAAGAACGCCAAATGCTTGCAAAGAGTTCAAGAAGTACGAATACGAACGCGACAAAGACGGAAATATTTGCAGTGGATATCCGGATAAGGATAATCATTTAATAGATTCTGTCCGGTATGGCTCAGAATCATTGTGGAGAAGAAGGGGGTACAGTGCATAATGAGTAGAATAGGAACAGAATTACCGAAAGAGTATTCGGACAGATTTGACAAATTACGCCAGAATCGAGTAGAAGTCAGCTTTTACAAATATGGCACAGCAGCAGACAACTTTGGAATGAAATTAGTAGATGCACTTGAATCACACGATATGTGTATTAAAAAATATAAAGAAACTGGAAATACAGAATATCTTTGCGATGCAGCAAATTATCTCATGTTTGAGTTTATGTATCCACAGATTCCAAATGCATTTTTCAAAGCAACAGATAGCGGAGAGAGTGCCGGAGTTGCCGGAACACCAATAAATCAGCTAAAAGAAAAATGGTGATTAAATGGGACTTATAACAACACTAAAAAGGTGGTTTAACATGATTTTCAAAAAACAAGCCGAAGAGGATTTTAATATCCAAGCAGCAGAATTCCCAGAGATGGAATCGTTGATTAACCGGTGTGCGAACATCTATAGGGGCGTGCCGGAATGGTTAGATGATAAGAATAATATCAAGACGATTAATTTTGCTAAATCTGTCTGTTCAGAGACAGCCCGACTTGCAACGCTGGCGATCGGCATTCAGATAGATGGCTCCGCAAGGGCTACGTGGTTGCAGGAGCAGATAGATAAAGTATATTTCCAAATCCGTCACTGGGTAGAGTACGGCTGTGCCTATGGAACGGTATTTATTAAGCCGAACGGTGAGAGCCTTGATGTATTTACTCCGGCAGATGTAATGATCGTGGATTATGACAATCAGGAAATTAAAGGGATTATTTTCAAGGATTCTTATACTGTTGGACGGAAATACTATACACGGCTTGAATATCACAGGTTTGTTGAGACTACCGTGGACGGCGTAACAACTTATCCGTATTATGTTTCCAATAGAGCCTATGTATCAAAATCCCCTCAGAGTATCGGCGATAAGATTGACCTCAAACAGACCAAATGGGCTGACCTGATGGCAGATACGCCGCCGATTCTTAAAGCAAATGGAGAGAAGCTGGATGGACCTCTGTACGGAGTATTGCGGACACCACAAGCAAATAACGTAGATATTAGCACACCATTGGGACTTCCGATATTTGCCGAAGCCATTGAAGAGTTAAAAGATCTCGATATTGCATACAGTCGCAATGCCGGAGAGATTTTTGATTCTCAGAAGATTGTTCTAGCAGATGATAGACTGCTGATGCCAAGCGGTACACCTGTAGCAGCCATGTCACCACAGGGTATGGAAAACAGACGGAATGAGATGAACTTACCGCACTTTGTCAAGAATGTATTCGGACAGGACGAGAAAGAGTTTTATCAAGAAATCAATCCACAACTCAACACAGATACCCGTATAGCCGGCATAAACGCCCTTTTAAGCCAGTTAGGATATAAGATTGGATTCTCCAACGGATATTTTGTTTTCAACGAATCCAGCGGTATTCAGACGGCTACGGGAGTAGAAGCGGAACAGCAGAGGACAGTTCAGTTCATCAAGGACGTGCGTGACAAACTGGAATCTTGTCTGAATGAAGTTATTTACGCTTTAAATGTTTACGCCGACCTGTACGGACTTGCGCCTGTCGGAACTTATGAAGTCAATTATGATTTTGGAGACATTCTTTATGTCAGAGAAAACGACCGTGCGAGATGGTGGCAGTATGTGACCACTGGCAAGGTTCCGGCATGGCTGTATTTTGTAAAATTCGAGGGAATGACTGAGGAAGAAGCGAAAGCAATGGTCAAAGAAGCTCAGCCAGACGAACCAACATTATTCGGAGAGGAGTAAAAAGATGGCAGATAAACCAGTAACAAGGGAAGAAAAGTATCTTGCGTACTTGACAGGTGATTACAAGGGTGAACTCCCGAAGCCGATCACGCGAAAAGAGAAGTATTTATATGAATTATGCTTAAAAGGAATTGGCGGTGAAATCTCACCGGAAGAAATCAAGAATGCAGTAAATGAGTACCTTGAAAAGAATCCAGTCAAGCCCGGAGCCACGACAGAACAGGCACAGCAGATTGAGCAGAACAAGACGGACGTTGCTTCGCTAAAGGAAGATATTGTGAATTTAAAAGAATATGTAAAAGGTGCAAATCTCCCTGAAACATGGGAACAGGTCGTACTTGCGATTAAATCAAAGTTGCATAGAGAAATGTATGCAGTAGGAGACAAGTTCAACAACATCTGGAAAAACACGAATAATTCAAATAAGGAATATGACAATCCGCTCAGAATCAATCATTTCGAGGACAGATTAGAACTAGAGGACGGAACCACTGTTAATGGAATGTGGCTCCAGACAGTGTATGCGCATCTGGAAGGTGTGCAGTTCTCACATCAGCAGGCATTCTACGTTTCTGATGAGGGCATGACAGCAGGTACTTACTGCATTGGATTTGACTATACAGTGGGTAATAATGGTTATGTAAATAAAGGTGATTACTGGAATTTCACCTTAACAAAGGGCGTTCCAGCAGGAGGAAAACTTACAGGATGCTATGCTGCTCCAGATACAGACCCGAAGAACTGGAGGATTTACATATATTCCGCAGACGGCAAGACAATCCTTGAAACAGTTTCCGCTGTAAACAAAGGACAGGAAGGAACCCTACTGGGTGTTATGAGTGTATATGGCGATGAAAATCTGAACGGTATTCAGCAGATGGCATATGGCGACAACCGATATGCTACAAGCGCAATAAGACAGTACCTGAACAGCGACAAGCCAAAAGGTGAATGGTGGACAGCGCAGACCAAATGGGACATTGCGCCAGACCAGTTAAGCCAGATTGACGGATATCTCTGCGGTATGGATTCAGAACTACTGGCGGTACTCCAACCGATAAAAGTTGTAACATACTGCAATACAGTCACAGCAACCGGACAGAAACAGGTTAAGGATATAACGTACGACAAAGTTACATTGATATCTCTGGAACAGATGTACATAGAACCACAGGTCGCAGGAGAAGGAGAAGCCCACGAATATTACAAAGAACTCAATGGAACGGCTACAAAATTCCAATGGTGGCAGACCTACGAAATTTTAAAAACATTCGCTGTTGAAAGTCCGACAAGTCCTCAGAGTGTCCGTCTGCGTTCGGCGAGTCGCAGCTACGCGTACAACGCCTGGTATGTGAACTCCAACGGCAACGCCTACAGCAACAACGCCAGCAACGCGCTTAGGTCAGCCCCGCTTATGTTCATCGGCGCAGCCACGGATGTAGAGAGTACCTAGGAGACAGTAGCCTAATGGCGGTAAATGTCTCTGATGTGTAACAGAAATTGTAAAGAACTATGGAAAGGAGCAAATAAGAATGTTTTTCATAAAAAGAATCCTGTCTATCAGACAGGAAAAGGAAATAGAAATTCTCAAGGCAACAGTAGTAAAGCAGAAAGAAAAAATAGAGAATCAGAAAACAATGATTCAGTACCTTGCAGCAATGACAGATATTTATATTCCAGAAGAAACAGAGGAGGAAGAAGATGTACAGAATTTTATTGAAAATGAAGAAAATGTATAACCACGAAGATTGGCTGAAAATGGTAGAGCAGGCAAAGGAACGTGGAAAACTTACAGAGGAAGAATACCATCAACTGGTTAACTAAAGGGAGCTTTAATTAACCAGTAAAATCCAAAACATGTGCCACGACATTTATCGAAAGAGGTGATATACTATACTTAGTCCTGAATATTTGCGCCGGATAACAGAGGGCAGTGAACAAATCGCCGAAGAACTGCATCAGTATATCATCTCTGAGATCGTGTCTCGAATGATGGCAAGAATCGGCAGAGGTGAGGATTATATTCTAACCAATGCCGATGCGTGGAGAATCAGAACGCTACAGGAATCCGGTGAATTGTTAGAGGACATTCTAGCGGAACTATCCAAATATACCAAACGTGAACAGCAGGAGCTTCTTGAAGCGTTTGAAGATGCCGGAATCACTGCGATGAACTACGATGATAAGGTATATAAGGCGGCAGGATTAAGCCCTGTGCCGCTCGAACAGTCCCCGGCTATGATAAGGCTCATGGAGCGAAATATGCTTGCAACTATGGGCGAGTGGAAGAACTTCACAAGAACCACCGCAAGTGCCGCTCAAAGGCTCTATATTGAACAATGTGACCTTGCATATAACCATGTGATGACTGGGGCGGTTGGGTATACGCAAGCCATCAAAGAAGCAGTCAATAACGTTGTGAGTGATGGCGTTACCGTCGCATATCCATCTGGCAGAAAAGACACGATTGAAACAGCGGTAGCACGTTCTGTTAGAACCGGTGTGGCGCAGGCTACAGGAGATATATCCCTAAAGCGCATGGAAGAAATGGACTGGGATTTAGTTCTGGTCAGCGCGCACATAGGAGCCAGAACGGGTGACGGCGGTGAGAATCCCGGAAATCACTCATGGTGGCAAGGCAAGATATACTCTCGTTCTGGCAAGAGTAAGAAATTTCCACCGTTCTCATTGACCGGATACGGAACGGCAAGTGGGCTGTCAGGAGTCAATTGTCGGCATAGCTTTGGGGCCAGTAATGGGGAATTTAATCCTTATGTAGAACTATCAGCACAGGACAAAGCCGACAAGGGAAAGCAGTACGAAAAGGAACAGCGACAACGTACTTATGAACGAAGAATCCGAAAAACAAAGAGAGAAGTCCTTGGAATGCAATCGGCGGTTGATAACTGCAAGGATGAAAAGACAAGATTTGCGCTCCAACAAGACCTTGACCGGAAGTCTTATCTTTTGCAGAAACAAAATGCTGCATACAAAGATTACTGCAAGCAGAACGACCTGAGAGAACTGCAAGACCGACTTATGATCGCTAAGTGGAACCGCCAGAACGCTGCAAAAGCCAGAGGAGCGGCAAGACGATATAAAACAGCAAAGGGGATTGACTGATGGATAGATGGGAGTATTACAATCCGAATCCTGCCGGGAATCGAGTCGGAGATTGTGCTGTCCGGGCAATATGCAAAGCAACCGGGTTTGATTGGGAAACGGTATTCACCGGATTAATGATACAGGCGTGTGCTCTGTCAGATATGCCATCAGCTAATTACGTCTGGGGAGTGTACCTCTATAAACATGGATATAGACGCAAGCTGATAGAACAGTCAGAACGATATATCTATACAGTCAATGACTTCTGTGCAGACCATCCGACAGGTACATATATTCTCTGCATAGACGGTCATGTGGTGACAGCACAAGACGGCAAATATTTCGATACATGGGATAGCGGAAATGAAATCCCGGTATATTACTGGGAAAAGGAGTAGCTAAATGAGCATATCAGAATTTGTACAGATTTTCCTTTCGATCTGCGGAGGGGTGTCCATTGTCGGAGGGGCAACAGCTGTAATCTTTAAATGGATTACTCCGGCGTTTCGACTTAATAAGCGAGTAGAGACGCTGGAAGAACATGATAGACGAGACTATGAAAGTCTTCGGAGAATCGCAGAACGAGATTCATTAATTCTGGAAGTGTTATCAACCATGTTGGACAGCCAGATCAGTGGGAATAACGTCGAGGAATTAAAAAAAACAAAACAGAAGCTTACAAATTATCTTGCACAGAATCAACGTTAGCATTAGTAAGGGGTATGCTCATGAAATTATATGTGTTCACAAAGAAAGATATAGACAGATTCTTGATAGAGTGTAATTTCACACCGGATGAAGAAAAACTGTTTCGACTGAGATGTAAGGAATATACGCTCGAATACTGTGCTGAGAAAATGAACGTGAGTATATCCACGGCGAAACGATTGAGTCGGAGGGTGAATAATAAAATAATTAAAGTGTGTTGATACTTTTTAGACACTAATTAGAGCCAGAAACGAACTGTTTCCGGTTCTTTTTTTATGCAAAAATATAACCAGAAAGGTGGTGCATAAGATGGCATTATACAACAATCCTTATCAATATAGTTTTGGTGTTCCGGGACAGATGAATCAGTTCCAGCAACAGCCTGTCCAGATGCCGACTCAACCAGTACAGCAACCCCAGCAGAATAACAATGGCATCCTGTGGGTCTCCGGCGAAGTAGGTGCAAAATCCTATCTGGTAGCGCCCGGGACAAGTGTTTTACTGATGGACAGTGAAAGCGAAAAGTTCTACATAAAATCCACGGACGTTTCCGGCATGCCACAGCCATTACGGACGTTTGAGTATCATGAAGTAGGCACTCAGATGCCGCCTAAACAGCCTGTTCAGAATATGGACAGTAAATACGTCACCAGACAGGAATATGACGATTTAAGGGGCAAATACGAAGCTATCATAAACCGATTAAATTCTTTTTCTGAACCTGTTAGAGCTAATACCGTACAGGAATCAGCAGCCAAGGGAGGAAATGCAGATGAGTAATCCATTGTTTAATGCACTTGGTGGTGGAATGCCACAGGGGAATGGGCCAATGCAGATGATACAGCAGTTTATGCAGTTTAAGCAGAATTTCAAAGGAGACCCGAAAGCAGAAGTTGAAAAAATGTTACAGTCTGGGAAGATTTCCCAACAGCAACTTAATCAGGTTCAGCAGATGGCGGGACAATTCCAGCACATGCTGAAAGGAATGAAATAGTACATTACAATCTGGCCAGATTGATGTAAATACACAAAAAGGAGATTATATTATGGATGGAAATTTAACAGCATCAGACGTTGCTCTTTTAACCGGGAACAACAGGAATGATGGAATGTTTGGTGGAGATGGTAGCTGGTGGATTATTGTTTTATTCATTTTTGCTTTCTTCGGATGGGGAAACAACGGCTGGGGCAATAATGGCAACGGCGGCGGATATGCAGCCACAGCAGCTACTCAGGCAGACATTCAGAGAGGATTTGATAACTCCGCAGTAATCAGCAAGCTCGACGGAATCAACAACGGTATCTGTGATGGATTCTACGCAGTGAACAACGGTATGCTTACCGGATTTAACGGAATCAACACAAACATCATGCAGACCGGCTTTGGAATCCAGCAGGCTATTAATGCTGATACTATAGCAAATATGCAGAACACAAATGCATTGCAGGCACAGCTTGCGAACTGCTGTTGCGAAACCAGAGAAGCAATTCAGGGCGTAAATTACAATATGGCGCAGAACACCTGTGCATTGCAGAACACCATGAACAGTAACACAAGAGATATCATTGATAACCAGAATGCAAATACGAGAGCCGTTTTAGATTATCTCTGCAATGAAAAAATTTCTTCTCTTCAGGCTGAAAACAATGACCTCAGACGTGCCGCTTCTCAGGATCGCCAGAGTGCATTGCTCACAACTGCAATGGCTTCACAGACACAGCAGCTCATTAATGCGATTAATCCAGCACCGATTCCGGCATATCAGGTTCCTAACCCGAACACATATTACGGATGTGGATGCGGATGCAACACCGGATGCAATTGCTGATAACTTCATATCGAGAGTATCTTTCGATTGATTTCGGATGTCGGCTTATGCCGTTATTACACAGAGGGGCAGGCTGAGACCTGTCCTTTTGTGATATGAAAGGGGTAAAAATTATGGCAGAATTTACAAATGTGGCTGCTCAGACTGTAGCAGCAAATGGAAACGTAGTATTTTCAAACACAGCAGTTAAAGGTTCTAACTGCATTCAGCACAGAGAGGGAAGTGGAATCATCACTCTAAGAGGACTGACTAACCAGTGTAAAGCGAGATTCTTCGTGGATTTTTCTGGTAATATCGCAATTCCAACAGGCGGTACTGTCGGAGCTATCTCACTGGCTATTGCAATTTCTGGTGAGCCGGTTCTTTCTTCTCAGATGATTTCCACACCGGCAGCAGTAAATCAGTACAATAATGTGTCCGCAGGTATCTATATTGACGTTCCTTGTGGATGTTGCGTTAATGTCGCAATAGAAAACACAAGCGATCAGGCAATTTCTGTTGCGAACGCAAACATTGTTGTGACCAGAGAAGCGTAGGAGGTGCGATTATGAGAGACATTAAAGACTTATGTGCAAGAATTGAAGACGAACTGTCCAAAATCGCTGATAATGGACTGACCACTGGAAATCTGGAAATGACATACAAACTGATTGATATGTACAAAGATATCAAGAACACTCAGTACTGGGATAAGAAAGTAGAGTATTACAACACTGTCCTTGATGAGATGCGTGGCGGATACAATGACGATTACAGCGAGCGCGGAAGAAAACGCGACAGCATGGGGAGATACAGTACAAATGACGGCAGAATGATGCCGGATTACGACAGAGGTAGTTCTTATGCCAGACGTGGTGAGCATTATGTTAGAGGGCATTACAGCCGCTCTGACGGACGAGATGCTTATGACGACTATATGACACAGAAACAGAGCTATCGTTCCGGCAAGTCTGAAGACTGCAAGAGGAAGATGCTTGCCGCCCTGGAAGAACATCTGGACGAACTCACAACAGAAATGAGCGATATGTCCAAGGATGCAGAGTGCCGGGAGGAACGTGATCTTGTCAAAAGATATGTAGAAAAACTCCGTGATATGCTCTGAAAAACGTAAAAGTGGTAGAGAGGTAGTTAAAAGAAATCTGTTATAATGTAATTGTGCAGCAGGAAGCACAAATAAAACGGTTGTTTTTGACATTTTCGTTTTAATCCTCCTTTCTTTAATTTTTGTAGCTGGTGCGCACGCTTTTAATGGAAAGTTAAACAGGTTCGAATCCTGCCGTGCGTATTTGCCATCTGGCACGCAAGATGGCTTACCTCCTTGATTAAGGTTTTTGTTATTCATACTTTTCTTTTAAAAAAAAAGAAATAAATATCCGAAACAACTCGTGGCAGGCATGACACGTTAAACACCTTGCTAACCCGGGGATCCGGGTTATGGGAAAGCGGCAACGATTGGCGGTGTTGCGGCGGTCTGTAAAACCGTTCCCTCGTGGTAAACATTATAGGTTCAATTCCTATCTTTCCCATTACCTTGTCAGTGGTCTAACTGGCTTAATCCACTTACCTGCGGCGGCAGGTCAATAAACACGACCAGGAGGATATATATGCAGAAACTTATTGACACATTAAAATCGTTTGGAATCGAAATCCCGGAGGATAAACAGGCAGATGTAAAGAAAGCACTTTCTGAGAACTACAAAAATGCAAAGGAAGTAGCAAAAACTCTGTCAAAAGTTGAGGGAGAACGAGACAACTGGAAAGAACGTGCCGAGACAGCAGAAGAAACCTTGAAAGGGTTTGACGGTATCGACCCGGCAAATGTTAAGACCGAGTTAGAGACTTGGAAACAGAAAGCGGCAGATGCAGAGAAAGAATTCAATGCAAAAATCTACGACCGTGATTTCTCAGATGCTCTGAAAGCGGCACTTGATGATGTTAAGTTTTCCAGTGAGGCGGCAAAGAAGTCTGTTATGGCGGACATCAAAGAAGCCGGATTGAAGCTGAAAGATGGCAAAATTCTCGGACTGAACGACCTGATTGAGCAGATGAAACAGTCTGACGCATCCGCTTTCGTGGATGAATCTCAGCAGCAGGCTCAGCAGAATCAGGCAAGATTTACTACTCACGTTGGACAGCAGCAGACACCGGGAAGCATGACCAAGAAAGATATCGAAGCAATCAAAGACCCATCCGAGAGACAGGCCGCAATTGCTCAGAATATCCAGTTATTCCAGTGATTTTTTACACCGACTATACGACAGAGTATAGCCGCTAACCCAATGCCTTAACAATTATGGGTAGAAAGGATTTTTATATGGCAGCAAAAGCTAATCTTATTATGACAAATGATATCCAGGTAACGGCACGTGAGATTGACTTTGTAACCAGATTCGAAAGAAACTGGGAGCACTTGCGTGAGATTCTTGGTATCATGCGTCCAATCAAAAAGACACCCGGAGCGGTTCTTAAATCAAAATACGCAGAAGGCACATTGCAGGACGGAAATGTTAAAGAGGGCGAAGAAATCCCTTACAGCAAATTCACTGTAAAAGAAAAGCCTTATGCAGAAATGAGCATTGAGAAGTACGCAAAGGCTGTATCTATCGAAGCAATCAAGGATCACGGTTATGAGAACGCTGTTCAGATGACCGATGACGAATTCCTTTTCCAGCTTCAGACCAATGTTACTGAAAGATTTTATGATTATCTGAAAACAGGTACCCTCACATTCACAGAAACTACTTTCCAGATGGCTTTGGCAATGGCCAAGGGTCGGGTTGAGAACAAATTCAAACAGATGCACAGAAATGTGACTGGTGTTGTTGGATTTGTCAACATTCTGGACGTATATGAATACCTCGGAGCAGCTGAGATTACTATTCAGAATCAGTTCGGATTCCAGTACATGAAAGATTTCATGGGCTTCAACACCATCTTCCTGTTATCCGAAAAGGAAATTCCAAGAGGAACAGTTATCGCTACCCCTGTTGAGAACATCGTACTGTACTATGTTGACCCGAATGAATCTGACTTTGCAAGAGCAGGTCTTGTATACACCGTATCTGGTGAGACAAACCTGATCGGATTCCACACACAGGGCAACTATCACACAGCAGTATCCGAAGCATTCGCAATCATGGGACTTACCCTCTTTGCAGAGTACATTGATGCTATTGCTGTTGGAACCATCAACACAACTCAGACGCTTGGAACTCTGACTGTAAACTCCACAGCAGGAAGTAAAAGTGGAGATACTAAAGTGACCATCACTCCGGCAAAAGCGAGCGCAGGAAATGTGTATAAGTACAAGGTCGCATCTTCTGAGACTACCGTAGACTACGGACAGAATGTGAAGAACTGGAGCGCGTGGGATGGTGAATCCGACATTACAGCAACAACAGGACAGGTAATCACAGTGGTTGAATGTGACAGCACCTATAAGGCGCTGAGCGCAGGACATGCGACTGTAGCAGCAAAACCATAAATGTAGGAGGTAACTGGCATGGCTTATGCAGATTATAAATTCTATACAGAATCATTCGGCAATGTCGTGCCAGAAACCGACTTTCCGCGACTGGCAGAAAGAGCCAGCGATTTTGTGGACACAATGACGTTTGACAGGTTGGTGGACGGACTGCCAACAAATGAACGCTCGCAGAAGCGTATCAAAAAGGCAGTCTGTTCATTGGCTGAATTAATGTATCAGATTGAACTTGCTGAAAAGAATGCTATTAATCAGGCATCAGCAAGTGCGACCGACACAAATGCTGGTGGCAAATCAACAGGCATTGTAACATCTGTAAGCTCTGGCAGTGAATCCATCTCTTATGCAACACCTCAGCAGAAAGCATCGGGCGCAAAAGAATGGAGTGCAGTGTATGCCGCCGCCGGAGATGCGCAGAAAACGAATGACTTACTCTTAAAGACGGCTTTGCCGCTTCTGATGGGAGTAAGGACGGATGATGGAATACCAGTTTTATATGCAGGAGTGTGATTATATGGACATTTCAACATTAGGCTCATGTATAGCAATCGTTATGATATGCTACATCGTAGGAATGGGCTGTAAAGCATCAAAAAGAATCTCTGATGAATGGATTCCGGTAATCATGGCAGTTATTGGTGGAATTCTCGGAGCGGTCGGGATGAGAGTTATCCCAGATTTCCCGGCATCGGATTATATCACAGCAGTTGCAGTTGGTATGTTTAATGGATTGTCGGCAACTGGCGTGAATCAGGTTATTAAGCAGACAGTGCAGAAAGAATAATTAAGGAGAGGGTATCATGTACGAAAAAACGGTGACGATTTTTGACTATTACGAATCAGCCACGACAGGAGATGCGTACTGGTATCCTCATGTTTTATCCGGCGTTGATCTCATTACGGACAAGGGGGCAATTCTTAAAAAGTACGGACCAGACGCAAAAGACAACGCGCAATTACACATCCGTTATACTGTCCAGAACGGTGACATAACCATTACTGATAAAGACGGCAAGATTCTTCCATGGGTGCCAGTTAAAGAGTGGAAAAGGCAGATTAACAACGCTCTGGAAGATACTATCACATTCTCGGATGAATCATTCTTCTGGGAGGGCGAATGGACTGGTGGAACGGTAACTGATGGTGATTATCGGAATGGATTTTACCAGTACATGAACGAGAACAAGGATAATGTGTTTAAGATTACCAGTGTTGGCGGTCCATATACACTGATTCCACACTTTGAGATTCTGGGTAAGTAATATGAGCAAAATTCATCATTTCAAAGGATTCTCCGTGGTTAATGGAGATATGAAAATCAAGCTAAATATGGACAGGTTCTCCAGACAGTATCAAGAAGCCCAGTATCTCCTTGACGGAATGGTTATGGACAGTATGGTACCGTTTATGCCGATGATTACAGGTGACTTTATCAACCGAACAAGAGTTGAAAGTACATCCTTGCAAGGAACTGGGAAAGTATGCGCAGCGGCGGCACCTTATGGACGTTTTCTGTATGAGGGAAAAGGAATGGTTGACGAAGCAACTGGAAGTCCCTACGCAAGACGTGGAGCAAAGAAGGTTCTTGTTAGTCAGTTTTCTGGCCAGACAGCTGCAAAGGAAAATCTTGAATACACCAAACAGGCACACCCACGGGCACAGGCAAAGTGGTTCGATGCCGCTAAGCGACAATACGGCAGCACATGGATTCGCAAAGTAAAAGCGCAGGCAGGAGGCGGCAGACATGGCGGATAAACCTATCGGTAAAGATGCGACTGGATATGAGATTCTGACAGATGCCATGAAAGCACTTCTGAACCAATATCCGGGACTGTACGAAAATGAAACAATCAAATTCGAGGAACTTGGCAAGGAATCAGGAATTGCGTTCTCAGCAGATAACGGCGCCTTGATTTACTCAGAAAAAGAAGATGTTTGTGGCGTAATGCATCAGGTATGCCAGTACCCATTTTACGTGGTGTACCGCACAGCATCCGACAAGGAAAGACAGAAGTTATCTGTTCAGAAGTTCCTGGATAATCTTGGCAAATGGATATGCCGAGAACCAGTTATTATAAATGGCTCTGAGACACGCTTAAATGCGTTTCCAGTGCTTTCTCAGGGACGAGTGATAAAACGTATCACACGTGATAACTCCTATGGTTTAGAGCCACAGGAGAGTGGTGTACAGGATTGGCTATTGCCATTATCGGTACGCTATGAAAATACTTATGAAGTAATATAGCGAGTAACAACCGGCTATCAATTGGAGATAGTCGCTAACCTACACAGCCTTTTAAAAGTTATAGGCAGAAAGGACATTTCTATGGCAGTTACAGGCAAAATTGACCGTAAATATATGGCTCATTATATCGATGCAGGCTCCCTCTGTGGAGGACTGACACCGAAATATGAGCGTCTTGGAAAGGATTTGGAAGAGTACAATGTAGAACTCAATCCAGATACTGAAACATCTAAAAACATTTTTGGAGAATCCACATTCAAACACAATGGCTACGAAGTTTCTTCTGACGCCGATCCGTTCTATGCAGACACTACTTCTGATCTGTTCACGGCATTACAGAAGATTGTAGATGGACGCCTCAAAGACGACAGCCTTAAAACAAAAGCAGTTGAGGTTCATCTCTGGACAGAAGCTACAGCAGGCAAGTATGAAGCATATCAGCAGGACTGCTACGTTGTGCCGACTTCCTACGGCGGTGATACATCTGGCTATCAGATTCCGTTTACTGTGAACTACGTTGGAGAGCGTGTCAAAGGAAAATTCGACATTACTTCAGGATCATTTACAGCTGACAGTGAATAATTTTTAGGAGGGTATAGAAAATGGCAAAAACAATTAACACAAACATTGATGATGGATTTCTTCTTTTCACATTCACAAACAAACAGGGTGAAGTGTTCTCTTCATTCAAACTAAATCCTACCGACATCAACATTGCGGCAAGAGCGGAAGAATTGGAAACTTTCTTTGAACAGGCTCAGGAATCTGTTAAAAACGTTTCCTCTAGTAAAGAGATGGCGGAGATTAATAAGCAGATTGAGGACAAAATCAATTATATGCTCGGGTACGAAGCATCTAAAGATTTATTCAAAGAACCAATTACCGCAACAACTGTTTTTGGAAATGGTCAGGTGTTTGCCTATATCGTTCTGGACAAAATTAATGAAGCACTTACTCCGGAAATTGAAAAGAGAAAGAAAAAAATGCAGGAAACGGTCAATAAGTACACGGAGAAGTATGCAAAATGACCGCCTATGAGTTGCCCACCTCACTAAATATCAGTGGGGTGGATTTTTCTATCAGAACGGATTTTCGAGTGATTATAGATATTCTCATAGCCATGAATGACCCAGAACTGGACGAACAGGCGAAAGCAATTGTTATGTTACAGATTCTATTTGAGGACTGGCAGAATATACCGGCTGAGTGTCTGGATGAAGCTTGTCAGAAAGCTTGCGAGTTTATTGACTGCGGTCAAGTTGACGATAGTCCGAATAAACCCAAAACCCGCTTGATGGACTGGGAACAGGATGGAGACATGATCGTTCCGGCGGTAAACAAGGTTGCCGGTAAAGAAATCAGATCCATACCTTATATGCACTGGTGGACGTTTTTTGGATATTTCATGGAGTCTGGCGAGTGCCTTTTTAATACCGTAGTTGGAATCCGGTCAAAAAAGGTAAAAGGCGAACGCCTGGACAAATGGGAAAAGAAATTCTATCAAGAAAATAAGAACATTATTGATATAAAAACACGTCTCAGCGATGAGGAGCAAGCGTACAAGGATGCGCTGAATGAGATGTTGAACCTCAAATAGTTAGGAGGTGGACACATGGCTGCTGATGGCTCAGTCATTATTGATACCAGAATGGACACATCAGGTGTGCAAAACGGAGTATCAGCTATAAAACAGTCATTTAACGGCCTTGGAAATGCTGTAAAAAAAATAGGCGTACTGATTGGCGGAGCATTCGCGATTGGGAAACTGGTCCAGTTTGGGAAAGAGTGCATAGAACTTGGCTCTAATCTGGCAGAAGTTCAGAATGTGGTCGATGTTACATTTACCACAATGTCAGATAAGGTTAATGAATTTGCAAAGAACGCCATGACCTCAGCCGGATTATCTGAAACGATGGCGAAACAGTATGTTGGTACGTTCGGAGCAATGTCTAAGTCATTCGGATTCTCAGAAGCACAGGCTTACGACATGTCAACGGCTCTAACGCAGCTGACTGGTGATGTAGCATCATTCTATAATATCAGTCAGGACTTAGCCTATATCAAACTGAAATCAGTGTTTACGGGCGAGACAGAGACGTTGAAAGATCTTGGCGTGGTAATGACCCAGTCGGCACTTGATCAGTATGCGCTTGCAAACGGCTATGGCAAAACCACGTCTGAAATGACCGAACAGGAGAAAGTGGCTCTCCGCTTGGCTTTTGTGCAGAACCAATTATCTGCCGCATCTGGTGATTTCATCCGAACATCTGATAGTTGGGCGAACCAGGTCAGAGTTATGCAGTTGCAGTTGCAGTCTCTCAAGGCAACAGTCGGACAGGGATTAATCAATCTCTTCACTCCCGTTTTGAGAGTTATTAATATTTTACTGGGCAAACTGGCAACTCTGGCGAATGCCTTCAAGTCATTTACGGAGTTAATCACCGGGAAAAAATCTTCTGGTCAGACAGGTGCAAGTGGCGCAGGTCTTGCCGGGACAGATGCAATAGCTGATACGGCAGACCAATATGGAAATGCCGCCGACAATGCCGAAAAGTTGGCAGATGCTACAAATGATACAGCAGACGCAACTAAGAAAGCTACTAAGGCGGCAAAAGGATATCTTAGCCCTCTTGACGAAATAAATAATTACTCAACTGATAAAAGTGCGGATTCATCATCAAAAGTACCGGGTGCACCGGGTGCAACCGGCGGACTTGCGGACAAAATGAAAGATGCTGTACAAAACGTTGATTACGGAAAAATGGCAGAGGGTGAGACAGTCCTTGATAAAATTAGCAAATCAGCTGAAAAGCTCGCGAAGCTCCTTAAAAAGCTCTGGAAGCCATTTCAGGACGCTTGGAAAAAAGAGGGTAAGAATACTATTGATGCGGCACAGATTGCTCTATCTGGAATTGCGAAGCTTGCTAAGAGTGTAGGCAGGAGTCTCATGGAAGTCTGGACAAACGGTACAGGTACGACAATGCTTACAACCATGCTAAGGATTGCTCAGAACGTGCTTAAAACTATTGGGAATATTGCATCCGGTTTTGCCGATGCGTGGAATAAGAACAATGTCGGAACGCAGATTATACAGAACATCGCAAATGCTCTTGTGGTGGTTATGCAGTTCATTGAGAGGATTGCCGCAGATACGGCAACGTGGGCGGCAAACTTAGATTTCTATCCGCTGTTAGAATCTATCAGTAATCTGACAAGTGCATTTGCACCAATTCTGGAATCCATTGGAAATGTTCTTGAATGGATTTACAACAACATCGTTCTTCCGATGTTGAAATGGGTTATTGAGGTAGGACTTCCGACAGTGATTAATTTAGTCGCAAAAGTAGCAACTTTTCTTGCTGATCATCAGTCGATTGTTGAAGCGTTCGGCGCAGCCCTAATCGGAGCGTTCGCGGCAGCAAAGATTGCAGAATTAGCATCGGGAGTTATCAAAAGTGTATCTGGAATAGCTACAGCCGCAAAAGGACTTATCGCGTTGATGACTGGTACTGGCGGGATCATGGGTGGAATCAAGGCCATTGCGACAGCAATCGGTACTGGCGGGATTTTCGCGATTGCAGTCGGTGCTGCTATAGCAATCGGAGTTTTGCTGTACAAAAACTGGGATGAAATATGCGCGGCAGCAACAAAATTAAAAGACTGGGTTGTTGAAAAGACTCGTGAATTGTCAGAATCAGCAACACGTACATTAAGCAATTTGAAAGAAAAGATAGCTAATGTTTGGAATATTATTAAAACATCAACATCTACTACTTGGAACGCAATCAAAAAGACACTTTCTGGCCTTTGGAACTCTCTTAAATCCACAGCCAGCACAGTATTTAATGCAATTAAAACCAAAGTTACTGGCGTTTGGGATAAAATAAAAGACAAGACATCTCGAACATGGGAAAGTGTTACTACTTTTATATCTACTAAGGTCGAAGCGATAAAAACCGCTATTACTGATAAGTTTAATGCCGCCAGAGATGCAGTCAAATCTGCGTTTGAAGGCATTGTTAATTTCATTAAAGCTCCGATTAATCAGGCAATCAGCATTGTTAATAATGCAGTTGGGATGATTAATAATGCAATTGGTGGAATTGAATCTGCATTTTCCTTTGGGCCTTGGACTGTTCCAACACCGTTTGGCTCAAAGACTATTGGATTTCATGCAACATTTCCACGTATCGGAACTATCCCATATCTGGCCAGTGGCGCAGTTATTCCGCCAAGGTCAGAATTCCTTGCGGTATTAGGTGATCAGAAAAAAGGAAATAACCTGGAAACACCGGAAAGCCTGTTACGGCAGATTGTCCGGGAGGAATCAGGGAAAGGACAGAATGGCGGAAATACCTATAATGTTACAGTCAATGCATCCGGCAGGAAGCTATTAGACATTATCATTGATGAAGCAGAACTTAGGAGACGCAGAAATGGCGGTCAGAATCCATTCTTGTTAGGAGGTGTGTAAATGTTGCAAGAACAGTTTAAGATTGATGGGGTCATTATAAAGGCCCCTGACACATACAAGCCGGTGTTCGCAACTACATCAACAGAAAGCTCTAAGAGAAGTCAGGATCTTGTTATGCATAACACGCCAATGGGGACTATCGCCGGATATGACATGGAATGGGGAGAGCTTAAATGGGGAGAGATTGCGAACATTCTGAATTTAATGATTAATAAAAGCCAGTTCACTTTTCATCACAAAGACCCTCGGACACCCGGCAAATGGATTGACAAAACGTTCTATGCATCTAATTTCAACATGGCAGCACAAACACTCAAGGATAATGAGGAACGATGGACAGGATTAACTATTAATGTAAGGAGCATTCGACCGGTATGATTAATGTTACAAATCAGTTAAAAACAGAATCTCTCTTAAATAGTAACTATTATGTTACGGCGAATGCGATGCTGCGTGATGGAACAACTTTAAACCTGGAAAAAGAAGATTTCTACCTTGACGGAAACGGAATCGTAGATTCTTCTGATTCCGGGGATTTCCCGATAGGTGTAGCCATTGAAAAAACAGCGACATTGGCACTGGTCAATGATGATGATAGATTCTCTGACTACAACTTTGCCGGAGCACAGTTTACTCTATTCTTAAATTTGAAATTGTCTGATAGATTGGAAACCATTCGCCGTGGCACATTTATTGTGTCGAAAAAGCCCGCCACGTCCGATGAGATTAACCTTACTTTGTTGGACTATATGAGTAAGGCGGAGGCGGACTACAAAACGAATCTTGTCTTCCCATGCTCTACAGGAGAGGTTTTAGAAGATGCCTGTCAGCAGACCGGGATTGTATTAGGTGACGCAACATTTAAAAACGCAGACTATCAGGTGCAGAATAAGCCAAAAAACACCACTTTTAGAGCAGTAATCGGTATGGTTGCAGCTCTGGCAGGTGGCAACGCTCGCATTGATGAGAATGATAATTTGCGAATCATCACTTTTGACGATGGTGCAGACACTATTACATTAGAAACAGTTCCATGGTATGACATTAACGGAAGCGCCATTCTTGATGTTGGAAGTAACGAGATCGAGACAATTCTTGAACGAAAAGGGTTTAATCTAAATGCTATCAGGAATCTTACCTATGATGTCGATGACGTGGTTGTTACTGGGGTCAAATATACAGATAATGAAACAGAATATAAGTACGGTACAGACGGATATGTCATCACGATTGATAATAAGCTTCTGAACGGAAATGAACAGGCGGGTGTTGACCTGATTGGAAAAGAGCTTGTCGGTATGAGATTAAGACCGTTCTCTTGCGACAGCACAGCGATTGGATATGCCACATTTGGAGATAGAGTTACATTTTCCGACATTAAAGGTAACATTTACTATTCATACCTGACAGATGTAGACTTCGCATTCTCTGGCAGTACAAGCTTCTCTTGTAATGCAAAAAGCATGGAGGATATCAATGTTGACTATCCAGACAGCATGCAGGTCGAGGTCGACAATATAAAGAAAGATTCCGAGAAAAAGATTACTGCCTATGACGCAAAACTAAAGCAGATGAACGAACTGGCAGCTAACACCCTTGGATTTTATTATACAGAAGAAGTTCAGGCAGACGGTTCAACGATTTCATATAGACATAACAAGCCTACACTTGCGGATTCTAAAGTAATCTACAAGACGGGTGTTGATGGATTCTTCTTGTCAGTAGACGGAGGTCAGACTTGGAAAGCTGGATTTGATAGTAACGGCGATGTAGTATTGAACATTCTATATGCCATCGGCATACAGTCGGATTGGATTAACACAAGAGGATTCACGGCAAAAGACAACGATGGGAACATTACATTCCGCATTGATGCAGAGACAGGAGCTGTCAATCTCAATGCTACGGAGCTTACAATTAAAGGGAAGACGCCTGAGAACGTGGCAAATGCCGAAGTTGAGAAGTTCATTACAGAAGTCTATTCTCCGCAGATTAGAGTCCTTCAGGAGCAGATTGACGGACAGATAGAAGCGTTTTTTGGAGACTATGTTCCTGATGGTAATAATGAACCGGCATCCACTTGGACAGATGATACAACTAAAAAGAAACACTTAGGTGACCTGTTTTACATCGTAAATAACGAAGAATATGGCGGGCAGGCTTACAGATATGCAAAGATTAATGGCGAATACAAGTGGGACTATGTAAAAGATACTGCGGTGGTCAAAGCCCTTGCAGATGCAGCAAAAGCTCAGGACACGGCGAATGTAAAGAAAAGAATATTTGGGGCAGAACCAGTACCCCCTTACGATATTGACGATTTATGGGTTCAGGGAAAGGCCGGGGACATTCTTAAATGCCAAAAGGCAAAGGCAGAAGGCGCAAGCTATGACGCCGATGACTGGGTAAGAGCATCTAAATATACGGATGATTCTGCAATCACAAAATTTATCAAGGGCGTTTTTGCCGATACGATCGAAAGTCTTCAAGAACAGCTTGATGGTAAGATACAGACTTGGAGCCAGGATACAGACCCAGCGCTTGAATGGACAGAAACAGAAGAGATTCCGTGGACAGATGTTGACGGTAATTCCATTCTGGACGTAGGTGGAAATGAGATTTTGCTTATCTGGGAAAAAGGCAAATATATCCACAAAGGAGACCTTTGGCAGAACACCTCGGGTGGCAACACACGCTGGCGGTGGGATGGCAGTGAATGGGTCGAGCAGAAAGCGCCGGATTATCTGTTTGATAAGATTGACGGGAAAGCAGCAGTCTATTTTGAACAGCCTAAACCGCCATACAACATGGGAGATTTCTGGGTCACATCAAAGGCAAATGGCGAAGCATCTATCAAAACAGCAGTTAGAAGCCGAGCGGACGGTGCATTTACTGACACTGACTGGATTGATTTCAAATACGTAGACAAAACTGACATTGATAATGCGGTCAAGGAGTACGATACAAGCCTTGGACAGGATGAAGTTTTTAATAAGCTGACAAACGGCGGCAAAGATCAGGGGATTTATATACAGGACGGGAAACTGTACATCAATGCAAATTACATCCTTGCAGGCGTTCTGGCAGGTAAATTCATCAACGCAAAAGGGATTAAGGTTATTGACAATGATAACCAAATTACACTTCATATTGACGATGGTGGAAAGGTGCACATTGCTGCAACGGAGTTCTCGTTAAAAGGAAAAGCCGTATCTGAAATAGCAAAAGACACAGCTTCTAATACTGCGACTGAAATCGCGACAAAATACGCCACGCTGAGTGTGTTACTGTCAAATGAATTCCAAGGAATTCCGACAGATTCATCTGGCAAATATACTACATTTCCGACATGCAAAACTACGGTAACTGTACTGTATGGCGCCAAGAATGTGACCGCACAGTCAAATATTTCATTTTCAGCAGGAAACGGAATAAGTGGTTCAGTATCAGGGGCAACGTATACGGTCTCCGGGCTGTCTGTGGATAGTAGCACGATTACTGCAACCGCAACTTACAACGGGATGTCCGCGAAAAAGGAATTTGTGGTCACAAAGCAAAAGCAGGGTGATACGGGGAATGGAATTTCAAAGATTGTACAACATTATCTCGCTACGTCCAGTTCGTCTGGCGTATCAACAAGCAGTTCTGGATGGACGGAAACTGTGCAGACTCCAACACCGGATAAGCGGTACTTATGGAACTATGAGGAGACTTTCTTCACAAACGGGTCTAAGACGACAACACTTCCTTGCGTGATTGGTGTATATGGGGAAAAAGGGCAAGATGGTAAAAATGGACAGGACGGAAAAGATGCCAGTGAAATGACCCAGTTGGAAATATTTAATAAGTTAACCAATAACGGGGAAACACAGGGGCTATATCTTTATGATAACAAGGTGTATCTGAATGCCTCGTATATTGACACCGGGTATCTGGCTGGATGGGAAGTTGGATATAGAAAGCTTTCAGCAAGTGGCACGTATGGAGAAGTAACGCTAGACGCTTCAGCTGGAGAGATCTATTCAGAGACGAATACAGGAGTATATGTGCCGGGGTACGGGACATTGTATGGAACACGAATTAGAGGAATCAATCTTTATACAGGAACCGTACACGCAAGCTCGGTCTCGGTTGACACCAGTGTTTCGGCGGACAGTGTTTCGGCATCAAAAAAAGTCACAGCAGGTACGCACATCGAAGCCAGTGGGCACTTTTACAGCCTTGGCACAGGCACCGACCTTGCGGATTTAAGCGTGCGTGGAACAAAGAAGAGGATTTTTCCAACAAAAAACTATGGCACACAGGCGTTTTATTGCTACGAAATGGTGTCCCCCATATTTGGAGACATCGGAGAAGCATTCATATCAGAAGATGGCACGTGCCTGATAGACATAGATGATATCTTTCAGGAGTCTACGAATGTAGGTATTGAATATTATGTGTTTTTACAAAAGGAAGGGGATGGAGATTGTTGGATAGACCAAAAAGAGCAGACATATTTCACTGTAAAAGGTACTCCGGGGCTTAAATTTGCATTTGAAATCAAAGCGCGACAAGCTGACTATGAACACATGCGATTTGCTGATACAAGCGAAACGGCTTACGATAGGGCAATAGACACAGACATGCCAGAACCAGACTACAGTAAAAGCCTTGAAGTATCAGAACCAGATTATGAAAAAGAGCTTCTTAATAATAGGGAAAAAATTATTGACGAAATGGGGAAAATATCATGGAAAAAATTCTTACAAGTTTTATGAATCTTAGCACTGGAGAAGGAAGTCGCATTGCTTACACCTATTCTGAGGTAAATGAGGAAACAGGGGAAATTGTCAGTCAGAACAACAAAGGCAATTTTCTCGTACTGGATGATGATATACAGGCTCATCTTGATGCAGTCAAAAAATATATTCGAGACAAATATTTAGTATAAGGAGGAAATAGTCATGCCAAAGTGGACAGATTATACGATAAAAACAAATCCCGCAGATAATGATGAAGTAATGGTACTTGATACAGCAGGCAAGGCAAACAAACGTCTTAGCTTGTCGGCGTTGTCAGATTGGGTTTTGGACAAACTTGCAGATAAAGTCTTTCAGAAGCTTAAGACAAGTAACAAAACGGTACTGGGGGCGATTAATGAATTAAATAGTAAGACCGGGACAATTTACGGTAAGGGTATTGAAAATTATGGAACTGCATACAATGCAGTAGTAATACATGCTGATAATATAAGAGATTTAGGCTTATTTATAATACTTTTTGGAAGCTTAACAATGCAATTTGTGACATTAATTTACGGTGTATCTGATAACAAAGTAAGCCACACAGATATAGTAAACAATGGCAATGTATCAGTTACAGGCGACTTGACAAATAGTAGCATAACCATAAAAATCGGGAATTGGGGCAGAGGTGTTGTTTTTTCATATTCTCCATTTGAGATAGAAAAAAACAATTATAGTCTTCCCATTTAGTTTGTTAAGAATTTCATAAAAACTACCGCGGTGATGTACTAAGCGTGTTTGAGAGTGACGTAAAAACGTATAGTGTTCAAACTGATTTCGTGAAAGGAGTTGATAGAATTGGAAATTAAAGGAATTGACGTATCATCTTATCAGGGCAAGCCAGACTTGGCGAAGGTGGCTAAATCCGATATTAAATTCGCCATTTTAAGAATCCATCAGAAAACAGGCATTGACAGCTCATTCGAGTACAACTACAAGGGATGTAAGAGCAACGGAATCCTTGTCGGTGGTTATAAGTATTCATACGCTCTAACACCGGCACAGGCGATTGATGAAGCGAAAGATGTGATTGCCGCGTTGAACGGACGAGGACTGGACTTTCCGGTGTTCTACGACCTTGAGTGGTCTAATCAACGAAAACTCGGCAAACAGGCGATTGAGAACATTGCAGTATCATTTCTGACCAGGATGAAGAAAGCCGGTTATAAGGTTGGTATCTACTGCAATCTGGATTGGTATAATAACGTTCTGTCAGATACCCTGAAAAAGTACGATTGTTGGATTGCTCGTTATCCGGCTAGTGATAATGGCTCTGTACAGGAAAGATTACGTCCGAATGTCGGTGTAGGCTGGCAGTATTCCAGTAGAGGAAAAGTATCTGGCATCAGTGGCAACGTTGACATGGATGTATTCTATAAGGATTACAAAGAGGAGGTTTCTGCAATGGACAAAGCTATTGAAAAAGTGATTCTCATTGCAAAAAATGAGATTGGATACCTTGAAAAGAAGAGTAATAGCCAGCTCGACAGTAAGACTGCAAACTCCGGTTCGAACAACTATACGAAGTACTGGCGAGACATTAAGCCATCATATCAAGGGCAGCCTTGGTGCGCAGCATTCGTGAGTTGGTGTTTTATGGAAGCATTCGGACAGGAAAAAGCAAAAAAACTGTTGAAGCACTGGCCCTATGTTTACTGCCCAACACTTGGTAATCTGTTTACAAGGAACGCTAATCCAAAGATCGGTGATATTGTAATTTTTTATCATAATGGAACTTTCACCCATACCGGCATCGTAACGGCTGTAATCGGAGACAGGTTCTATACCATCGAGGGAAATACTTCTGGTGCATCTGGAATTATTGCAAATGGCGGCGGTGTCTGCGCAAAGAGTTATCTTAACAGCCAGATGCCCGGAACTAAGTTCTGTACACCAGATTATAGTATTGCATCTGATGCATCTGTACCCGCAAAATCTGAAAATGCATTGCCTAATACCGCACAAACAGGAGAGAAATATATGTTTAATCCAGAAACAGTAAAAGCAGGAGATAAAAACACATCTGTGCTCCTCTTACAGGAAATCTTAAGAGCCAGAGGTTTTAAAGGAAAAGGCGGCAAAGCTCTGAAACTTACATGGACAGCAGATACGAACACGATTTGCGCTCTGAAAGCTTATCAGGAATCCAGGAAAGAAGTTCTGGAAGTGGATGGTATTTGCGGACCCGCTACATGGAAAGATTTGATTGCCATATAAAAACATCCCGGGGTTAATTCCCCGGGAATTTTATTTATAAACATATTTAGTATCACTTCGGAAGTTTTAGACTGTTATCGTTAGTCACACGTTAGTCACAAATAAAAATATTATTTCCTAATATAATAGTGCCAAAAACGCTGTATTTACAGGCATTTGCGCAATTTTCTGAATTCTATTTGTTAGTCACAATAAATATAATTAGAATAATGAAAATGAAATGTGGGAAATCCTTGTAAAATCGCTGAAAACGTTGATTTTAATAGGGTTTCCGGCATTTCGATAATGATATTTCGGTTGTTTTAGAAAGATTAAAATGGGTTCCGTTAGTCACAGTTAGTCACAAATGGAACTTTTATCTTTTCTATTTCTGTCCGGAGTTCTTCCAGTGTCCTGTGGCCGTATACCGCATTTGTGACATCTCCTCCAAAAGAGTGGCCGAGCATTCTCTTCCGGTCGTTCTCCCGGACGCCGTATTTTTCGCACAGGGCTGAAAAGGTGTGTCGACAATCGTGCGGCGTATGCTTCGGATCGCCGACGACTCCCAAACGCTCCAGTGTAGGATAGAACAATGCTTTTCTGTGATGCTGCTGAGTATATGCGCATAGCTTTCCATCTTGTGTCAGCACTTTCTGTTCGACAAAATGATATACAGCAGGATGTATCGGGACGATTCTGTTTTTACCCGCTTTTGTTTTGATGCCGCCTTGAAAGTATTTTTCTTCTAGGTTGGTTGTAAGTTTTAACACTTCTCCAATTCGCCATCCAGAGTAACACATGATAAGAATGAGCTGCACTTCTGGATCGTCGGCATTATCCCATAAAGTTTGTAGCTCCTGGTCAGAAAATGGCGTTCCATGTTCAGTGTCATTATCCGCGTTGACATGGACATATAACGCCTTATTTTCCGTTACGATTTCTGAGTAGACTGCATATTTATACATCTGCTTAAACAGAGTCAAAATAGCCATCTGGCTTTGCTTTTTCAGCTTACAATCATCAATAACCTTTTGCATATCAGGAGCCTTTAAATCTTCGAATATGCGATTATGCAGAACGGTGCAGTTTGTATAAGCTGTCCGATACGCTTCCTTTGAACTGTATGACAGTTTTGTTCCCTCTGGGAACTTCCACGCATAAAACTGTTCGTATACCTCTGAGAACGTTAATTTCTTGATTTCCGGGTGTTTTCCTTCGACGCCCTTGATTGTATTGTAGTCAGCAATCAAGCGGCTTATAAGAGTATCTATGTCGGCTGTAGGGGACACCTCAAGAGTCCGTTCCATGCCGGGGTGATACGTGCCGGCTTTGTATGCTGTCAGGACGGTGAAACCTTTTATCCAGTCATCAACGTAGCAGATCGCCGGCGGACGTTTTAGTTTACCATTATCGCCCGGTGTAGCTGGTGGATGCACTGCGAAGCAGTTTCTCCGATTCTTGCCAAGATACCGGATAGAGCCGAAGTTATTTGGCAACTTTGGATATTTCTTTCTTTTCTTCGCCATTTTTATTCCTCTTTTCTTTAAACGGTTGTTTGAGTATAAAAATAACAGCCGAACAAATTTTCTGGGTTGTTCGACTGCTCCGAAGATGATACAATATGTTTGCCAGAATATTACATTTCTTCGGAGATGTATAAACGCCGTCTCGGTACGCCAATACCGGGGCGGTTTTTATTTAGCTTTCAGCGTTTTGTACGAGCCTTTCAAGTTCGTCTCTATCCCAGAGAAGTACTTGGTCTTCTTCTGCCAGCTGTTTCGCAGAACGGGTAAAATACCTATTTGTCAGAACTGCTGCAACATGGCAATGATAAAACGTCTTTCCGGCAAATGCTTCCTGCACTGCTTTGTTTCCGATATTATTCGAATAGCACTTGCACTGTATTCCATATCGGATTCCGGCTTTCTCTGCCAGTATATCAATCCCCTGATCACCACTTCCCTGTGTGACTTCTACATTATAAAAGCCATCATTACGAAGCAGATCAGCGCAATAGTACTCGAAATCGTGTCCCTCCATTGTGTCATAAACCGGAAGTTGTGGCTCTAGTACCGTGGGCGGATCAGGTATAACTTCTGGTGTCCAAGTAGGAGCAGGAGTGTAGTTATCATGGCTGTATGATGGTGGAATAATTGGTTCAACGTCGCCAGAGTCAGTAGAATGTGTCCTGATAATGCTTGAAAAAGTGCCGAATATAGTAGAAATAATGGTACACGCAACAGCTATTAATATAGCACCGGGCACAAACATGACTATTCCCGCAAAGATTCCTGAACCTATTTCAACAGCATCCCGAGTGCTGCTATTTGCTAAACCAGTTACAGTAATAAGTGTCATAAATACAAGCCATAGGAATGTAAGAAATGCTGAAATTTTGTGTTTTTTATAAAAGTCAAGTACGTGTTTCATATAGTCCTCTTAAAGTTTTACTTCGAATACCCGTCCACATTTCTTGCATCTGAATGTTTGTTTGCCCTTTGACTTTGTGTTGACAAGAGTAAAAGGATGCAGCGGATTTAAGTTAAGGGTTGTTTTCTGGTTGCCCGACAGATATTCAACGTCAGTACTGCCACATCCAAAACGTGGGCATTTGATTTTCTTGGCCATATTGTTATTCCTCCGTTTGATTATTCTTGCGTATCTTCACTGTACACGGTGAAAGAATCATTGAAGCTTTCCCAGTCAGCCTTATTTTCTGCATAAGTTGATACAGTCTCTTCGCCAGTTGAGGAGTCTTTGACTGTGACTTTATAATCAACATCTTTTTCCTCTACCCCGTTTACCTGCTGATATACCGGAGCTGTAAACAGTGCGATGTATCCAATGAAGAGTTCAGATTGCGCTATATTAGTAGTAGCAAGATCAATTTCAAACTCAGTCATATCATTATTGTATGTGATGTCCTCAACGTTTGGATAATTAGTATCGTCATCCAGGATATCTTTGATATAATCATCAAAGTTGGATTTTACGGCCTTTTTCCATTCTTTTTGCTGCTTCTTTGTGAGAGTGTAGGTGGTAGAGCCATCCTCATTGACAACAGTTTCCTTTGCTTCTGGTACTGATGAAGTATCATCATCTTCTTCGAACCCGTAGTTTGGGACAGTAACAGCAACATCCTTCCCGCCTGCCAGAACCGGAACAGAAGAAGTCAAAGTAAATGTAGCAGTCAGGAACATTGCGACAGCCTTTTTCTTATTCATAGAATTGCTCCTCCTAATAGCTTTATTCACCACGCTTCGCACTTTTCATGCGGATTATGTATTTTGCACCGCTGATTTTGCAATATTATGTAAAGTATGGCTATTCGTGGTATTTTTATTTTATCATTTTAAGAGCATATTGTAAAGATTTAGAACGAAATAGAGTGATTTAGATGAAAAAGAAATGTTTTTTTTATAAAATAGTAAGAGCTCATGTGTATATTTGGCAGTTGCCAAGAGTCGGAATAGGTGGTATAATAGCAAAAACGAACTAATGTTCGGTTCTATTTCCCACAAGCCGGACATATACTGTAATGTAGGTGGTAGTTGCGACAGGGAGGGTTATTTATGGATTATAAGAAAGAGATTATTGAACTAATAGAAAGCTGTGATAATATTCACTGGCTAAAAACGATATACGCATACATAAAAAGATTAATAGGATAGCAAAGAAAAAGACAAGGGTTTGCGCATTGCCCTTGTCTTTCTTTTTTACTTGTTTGAAATCATGTCAATCAGTTCTTCAAGCTTATTCCATCCGTCATCGTCCAATCTGGCTAATGCAGATACAAGACGGTGTCTAAACGAATCTTCGCCGGATTTCTGTATGTCCGCGAGCATTTCTGAAATTTCTTCATCCTTGCTCTTTGGAACGAACATACTTCCTTTTCCTGTTCTGAGCCATTCTTCACTCACTCCATTATTCGCCAACATTATTACATGCTGATCTGTTACTTTCCTACGCCCTGATTCAATATCAGAAACGCCAGACTTTGTAATTCCAAGAAGTTCGCCGAATTTCTCTTGACTAAGATTCATTGCTTTGCGCAGTTCCTTTATTCTGTCGTTCATAATGCCCTCCTTTCATTTAATACTATACCACCTCTGCGCGGAAATGTAAAGAAGAAAAGTTCGCAAACCGAACAAAAAACTGTTGACAAGGTTCTTTATGCGTGATATTATATACGCATACCGAACAAGGAGGTGAAAAACAGTGAAGCGTAAGAAAAAAGAAATCGACAAAACAATTTCTGACCTATGGAATCGTATCTGGGATTTACAAGACCAGACAAACAAAATCAAGAAAGCAGTTCTGACAGGTGAAAAAGGTGATTTAAAGATGCCGGAAAGAAGGATTGTTCCTCCAGATGAGCCTATTCCGTTTGGCGGGACAGTAGATATGGACTGTATCTTTGAAAAAGAGCCATGTGAGCAGGTAGATGTTGAATTTTCGGTAAAGGAATTATTACAAATGTATACACATTATGTAGATTCGCTATCTACCGACACACACGTTTTAGCAGTTATTTCAATAATTGCTCTAATAATTTCAATAGTGGCTCTGATTGTATAGAGATTGAGAAAAGCCCAGTAATCAGCGCAATGATGGATAGAACAGTGGTTATCCAGAATCGAGAAATATCTTGGAAATACACTTTTATAGCAACTTCCCCCTCTTGGGTGATTTCATATGCGTGATCTTGCGACCTTGAACGCATAAAGCACTTTTTACCGAAAAGGTATCTGCAAGCATCTGCTTCACGCTGATTACCGGGAGTAAATCCACAATTTCTTAAAGCTTTTTTCAATATTTTGTATTGATATCTTGTTATCAAATGAGCACCTCCTTTACAGGAGAGTATATCACAAGAAAGGAGTGAGTGCATGTCTGAAAAAGAAAAAAGAATCGTTGAAAAGTTGAAAAACGCGATTCCTAATATGTCAGAATTTGACAAGGGTTACATTCTCGGTAAGACAGAAAGTTTTTCTGAGAAGAAAGATGATTCTGACCAGAAAGAAGAAGCTAAGAAAGGAGTATAAATGAACGAATTACAGATTTTTAATTCAGGGGAATTCGGAGAAATTCGAACAATAGAAATTGACGGGAAACCGTATTTTGTTGGAACTGATGTTGCAAAAGCTCTTGGATATAACAATCCCAGAGATGCCGTATCAAGGCATTGCAAGGGAGTCGTAAAACACGACACCCCTACATCTAGCGGTGTTCAGCTGATGTCATACATAAATGAGGGAGATTTGTACCGATTGATTATGAAGTCGAAGCTTCCATCGGCAGAGAAATTCGAAGCATGGGTTATGGATGAAGTTCTTCCAACAATTCGAAAGACAGGTTCTTATCAAAAACCAATGACCATAGCAGAACAAATTCAGCTCCTGGCTCTTGGTAATCAGAATCACGAAGAACGAATCGAGAAACTTGAGAATACCATGACTATTGACTATGCACAGCAGGAAGCTATTAGGGACTTAGTGTCAAGTGTCGTAATTGCTCACCTTGGTGGGAAAAAATCAAATGCTTACAAGGAAATTGGCAAGAAAGTATTTGCTGAATGCAACAGGGATATAAAGACTTACTTCACAGTAAATGCCCGCAATAACATTCCTAAGCTGAGATTTGAAGAATCTATGGAATATGTCAGAAATTGGCATCCATGCACCAATACAGTAATGATGATACGTGACTGTAACGCTCAAATGAGTATCAGTTAGAAAAGAGGTTTATATGAGTGCAGTTGATAATTACGTAGAGCAGAATGCACAGATTCATCAGTTTGCCGCAGAAGTGGCAAGAATCATATCTGGTATCCCACAGATGCCAGAATTCTCGTCAGAGAATATAACCGTAGCCGATGCAAGTCAATTGATCGGACTCCCTATTACAGCAATCCGGGCAGGAATTGTGTATGGATGGTTGCCGATTGGTGTGGCTGTGCAGAATAATAAGCCGGCAAAAAACCTTTCCGGTGGACGAATCACATACATCATAAGCCCTAGGAAAGTCTATGAAGTAACTGGTCATGTCTGGAAAGGCAAAGAGGCTCTCAATAAGTGAGTGCCCCGGAGGGAGCCGAAACCTCCACCCCGGAGCTTTGCACCACTAAAGCACCTTAGTGGATAGATACATTATAGTTCTCTATCTGCTAATTGTAAAGACAAATAAGAAAAAATAAGGAGAAATTAGCTAGATATGAGTGAAATTAAAAACGAAATCCAGCTTACATGGGCTGACATCGAAGTAGCACTTGCGACTGAAATTGTCGAAGAAAGTAAGAAAAAGTCAAAAAGATGGTTCACAGCATGGGTTGTGACGGCCGCCGCACTGGTAGCGAGCAACCTTGCGTGGATTGCAGGAGAAATGAAATAAAATGAAAGAGTATATGCTAATTGCTGTTTGTATGCTTGCCGGGAAATATGTGGATATACCTATCTGGCTGAACATCTTTTTCGGTATCTCGGCAGCATGGGCGGTGCGCCAGATGAAAGCAGACTGGCAGTAGGAAATAAGGAGGATAAGAAGATGTTCGAGAAAGAGATTGATGAAATTTATGAACTCTGTAAAAGAGTTGTGAACGAAGTTCCGACAGCAAGTGTCACATTCGATTTTTCAGGCTACGGCTTGGAAGTAAGAGGGGTTAAAAGGAAAGAAGATGTTCTCCTCCCCAAAGACAAATTTAAGTGGGATTTGTACCAAAACGTATCTTTTAATCCATTTTATGAGAAAGAAAGTCGTGAAAGTCTCAGAATAATCAAAGCTTTCTTACTGGAACTTCTGATAGATGGGAAGTGTCCAAATGAGTAAACAGATAGCGATTATGAAACTTCTTCCCAGTCTGGAGATAGCAGGATGTATCAACGAGCTGCTCAGAGAGCTTCAGTCCAGAGGTGATTACGTTCTGGATTATGAGAACTGTGATATGTCTCTGGATCATGTGGAGTATCACAAAGCTGAAGATATTGACGGAGAGAAGTTCGGGGATGCTTCAGACAATCTGTATTGCTTTTTCAAGGCGGTGTGAACATGGACGAGAGGATTAATGAGGTCCTGAGACTGATTGATATACAGCTTGCCACAGTCCCGGATAATCCCATTGAAGAATCATACAAGGCAAGAACATTGGCAAGTTATGTGCAGACTTTAAATGGGCTTTTAACGGCTCAGAAAGCATATAAGGAGGAAACGAATGAGCGAATTTAAAATCCATATTCCGGCAAGGAGGAAGCAGGCAATAGCCGAAAAAGACGCAGCAGTAAAAGTAACAGGAGAAGCTTATAATGCATTGACCGAAATCTACAACGAAAGCACATTGTCCATGCGCCAGATCGCGAGCATCCTGATCATAGAAGGAAGCAAACATATTGTTTATGACAAAGTGGAGGTGTGAGCTATGGCAAATTTAATCGGAATTATGGGTGAGCCTGGAAGTGGTAAAAGCACATCGCTCCGCAATCTCAATCCAGAGGAAACTTATTACTGTGATTGCGACGGAAAAGGTCTGAATTGGAAAGGGTGGAGAGATCAGTATTCCTCTGATAAGAGCAATTATGTAAAGACCAGTTTTCCGCAAACTATCATTAAATATCTTTTAAACATTGCAGAAAAAGCACCACATGTTCATTATTTCGTGGTTGATACCGTAAATAACTTAATGGTATCGGACGAAATGAGAAGATGTAGAGAAAAGGGCTATGACAAGTGGATGGACCTTGCCTCGAGCATCTGGGATTTGGTGGATATTCCATCGAAGCTCAGAGACGATCTGACTGTGATCCTGTTGTTTCACACGCAAACAGAAATGACTGACGCAGGCTATGAGTTTACCAGGATTAAGACCAATGGAAGAAAAACTGAAAAAAACAATATCGACAGCAAATTTAACTGGTTGCTCAGATCAATGAAGCAGGAGAACACCTATTGTTTTTCAACCACTTCTCATAACGACACTGCAAGAACGCCACTGGGAGCATTTGAAGAGGAATATATTCCGAATGATATCACGAAGATTATTGAAGTTATGAAGGAGTTTTGATGAGAGAACAAAACTGGTATGTATTTTTAATAGGCCGGTATGCCTATCGGATAAGATGCGAATCGCATTATATCCGTCAATTATACCATGATAAAGCAATTCGTGAGTACAGGAAATGTTCAAGTAAAGAAGAAGCCATTTCTATGTGCTATGACTATAACAAATATTTTAAAAGGAGATAAAAACATGGCAATTAAAAGATTTGGAGATTATGAAAAAACACAGGCTTATGGAGATTATGAAGTACTTCCAAAAGGTGGTTACGTTGTAAAGATTCTTGGAGCCGAAGTTTGTAACAATAGTGTAGGTCAGTATGTAAAAATCAGCTGCGATATCGCAGAAGGTGAATATGCAGGCTTCTACGCAAAAGAATATAAAGCTCAGCAGAGTGAGGATAAGAAATGGCACTGCGATTATCTTCTGAACATTCCAAATGATGATGGATCAGAAAAAGACAGCTGGACAAAGAGACGTTTTAAAACATTTACAGAAGCTCTTGAAGAATCCAATCCGGGATACCACTTTGACTGGGATGAGCAGAAATTCAAAGGCAAAATTGCTGGCGGTCTTTTCAACGAAAGAGAATATGAGAAAAATGATGGAAGTGTTGGAAAAGCTACCAATTTAGCAGTCTTCTGCAAAGTTGATAAGATCCGCTCCGGTGATTACAAGCTTCCAAAAGACAGGGTTTTGAGCAGCAGCAATTCTTCACGCGCTAATTCAGATGATTTCATGAGTGTTCCAGACGGTGCAGATGAGGAGCTGCCATTCAACTAATGGATATTTTCAATCAAAAAGAAGTCTTAAAGTCTTTCCAGATTCTTATTGATTCCAGGGAGCAAGCGACTGAACGAGCGGAGAAGCGGTATAAATCCTTTTCCGCTCCATACAGTCGAGCAACATTGGATTATGGTGACTATACCTATAATGCAGTATTGCCAGATGGCAATTCTCTTTTCGATACGCGTAAAACCATTAAGCCATTCTGTGTGGTAGAGCGGAAAATGAATTTAGATGAATTAGCTGCATGTTTTACCAGAGGACGTGAGAGATTCAAAAGAGAGTTTGAGCGGGCATTAGATCAGAAGTGTAGGATTTATCTCATTTGTGAAAATTCGAGTTGGGAAAACCTTCTAAACAGTAAATATCGAAGTAAATTCAACTCTAATGCATTCCTAGCTTCTAGTGTTGCGTGGATGGTCCGATACAACATGAATGTGGTTTTTTGCAAGGAAGAAACATCTGGGAAACTGATAAAAGAAATTTTATACAGAGATTTAAAAGAAAGACTTGAAAGGGGTGAGTTTGATGGATAAAAGCTTGTATGTTTATACAAAATTAATAGATGCAGGATTCAGTGCGGAAACATTCAATAATGGAAAGCAATTTAATGTACGTGATAAAAACGGCATAATTCAGAGTTTTTATACTTCTGGAACAATCGTTGCTCACGATATAAATAATAAGATACATTCCATTCGAGAAAAAACGGTAGTAGATTTCATTAATCTTTTAAACAATCCAGAAACGTTAAATCAGCTCATAGGAGTTTACAATGAATGAATATCCAAGTATGTATGATGCGGCTATCGAATATGCAAAAAAAGGATTTGCTGTCTTCCCGTTAAAATACCGCGACAAAGTTCCACTTACCAGAAATGGCTGCAAAGACGCAACTACGGACGCGGCTCAGATAAAAGCTTGGTGGCAGAAATATCCAAATGCAAACATAGGCCTTGCAACTGGCTCAGTTAGCCAGAACGTATTTGTGATTGATTTAGACATTGACGAAGATCGTGGAATAGATGGGTATCATTCACTTGAAGATTGGCAGCGCGAACACGGAGATTTCCCAGAAACATGGACAGCTATCACAGGGCGTGGTGGATATCATTTATACTATCGTGGAAATGGCAAAATAAAGAACCGTGCCGGAATTATTGATGGTGTAGATATTCGTGGAAATGGTGGGTATGTAGTAGCTCCTCCATCAATACATAAGAATGGCAATCGGTATGAATGGGAATATTCACCAGATGAATTTGAGATTGCAAAGGCCGATAACAATGTAGAATACTTCTTGAGCCATGACGATCAGAAGCAGGGCACAACTTTTACCATGCCAAATATCGTGGCGGCAGGACAAAGAAATCAGATGCTTTTTCGTTTTGCGTGTATGATGCAGGCGAAGGGAGCATCAGATCAATCAGTGTTCGCCGCTACCATGGCTGAGAATGAAAGCTCTTGCTCACCTCCATTAACTGAACAGGAAGTCAAAGTTATCGTATCAAGCGCGACTAGGTATGACAAAGGAAAGCCCATTCACATTGACTCAGAGGGGGTCGCAACGCAAGGCTGGAGGGAGCCGGAGTTTGATTTTACAGAAAAAGGAACAATGATTCAGAGCATTAAGAATATGTGTGAAGCCATTGAGTACGACCCTGATTTATACGGGCATATCAAATATAACGAGCTATCATACGCGCCATTTGTTTGTGGAAGTCTCCCATGGGAGCATGTAAACATGTACAGGGAATGGAGCAACAGTGATGACAGTAATTTGAAGTCATACATTGAATCAAAATACGGACTAAAGAGTCTGGAGAAGATCATGGAAGCGCTTAATATCGTGGCAAATAGAAACAGATTCAACCCTGTTGTTGATATGCTTACCGACATTCACAAAAATAAGTGGAATAAAAAGACGGGATACATCAGTAAATTACTTCCAGAATATCTGGGAGTAGAAGACACGGAGTATTCCAGGGAGTGTATGAAACTGTTTATGCTAGGCGCGATCAGTAGAGCATTCCATCCGGGGTGTAAGTTTGACTACATGCCAGTGCTATACGGCTCTCAGGGAATTGGAAAATCTACATTTTTGAGGCTCCTATCACTCAATAACGCATGGTATAACGACAATTTCAATACAGTCGAGGGCGACAAGGCCCCGGAAAAGCTGCGTGGTATGTGGATGGTGGAACTGGCAGAATTACTGGCTACTAAAAAAGCAAAAGAAGTCGAGAGCATCAAAGCATTTCTAACGTCCACAGTAGACACGTACAGGCCTCCATATGGGCGCAGAACAGAGCAAAGGCCAAGGGTGTGTGTGTTTGCTGGAACAACCAACAATGACCGTTTCCTGACTGATAGAACAGGCAATAGACGATTCCTTCCGATAGTCACAAGAAAGGAGCATGTCCTGAAATCCATGTTTGATGATCCACAAGCCGTAGCGTCAGACTTTACGAATGCCTGGGGAGAAGCCATGGAGCTTTTCGAAAAGGCCGATAGAACGCCTAAGTTAATTCTTCCGAAGAATTTGCAGCGATATATAGAGGATAAACAGGAGGAATTCATGGAAGAGGACGTGAGGGTTGGGATTATTCAAGAATGGTTAGACCATACAACGGAACCTCGCGTTTGTGTCGCAATGTTATATGAACAGGCGCTGGGCAACGAGGGCCGCAAGCCCACAAGGTTTGAGTCCAACGAAATTCACTCCATCATGCAGAACTGCATTGACGGATGGGAAAGGGAAAACGGCGGGAAACGGGTGAGATGTGGAAAGTATGGTCCGCAGATATGCTATCAAAAAGTCGGAAAATTAAGTGAATTTAATAAATTGTGTCAGTGTGAGATACCATTTGATTAAAGCTAGTTACACTTAGTTACACTTAGTTACACCTCAAGATACACCTCAAGCCCTTATAAATACTACATTTTTTACTTAGTGTAACTAATGTAACTAATATTTTACT
>OGRL01000331.1_pt1 | contig 42946 bp, 36 predicted proteins | sample 1553481 | NCBI WGS metagenome assembly OGRL01 (sample SAMEA2580036, study PRJEB22360) | human gut metagenome
TTTCATTCCAATATGCATCAAAGGATTCTCTATCTTTTAATTTTTCAAATAAGTCTTCCATTATATATCTCCATTTCATTTAATTGTACTCTATTCAAGTTCCTTTATATTTTATACTAAAAACAGTGCCTCGTAAATGCAAAAAAAGAACAGCGCACCGGAATTTCCATGTGCACTGCCCATTTCAGTAACCTTATTATCCTTTTACACTTCCAACTGCCACACCCTGCACAATATATCTTGATAAGAATAAGTACACGATAATAACCGGGAAGATTGAGAATGCGATCATTACATAAACCTGACCCATATCAAACTTCAACCAGTCTGCTGCTCGAAGCTGTGCAATCAGAATAGGTAATGTCTTTTTCTTGTCATCATGTAATACAAGTGCCGGAGTAAAGTAATTATTCCAGCTGCTTACGAATGTGAAGATTGCCTGTACGGCGATTGCCGGTTTCATAATCGGAAGAACCACACTGTTGAATGTATGGAACTCACCGGATCCATCCATTCTGGCTGCCTCAATCAGTGATGCCGGCAGTGAACTCTCCATATACTGTTTCATATAGAAGAAAGTAACCGGTGCTGCAATTGTTGGAACGATAAGAGGGATGAATGAATCCATCAGTCCCATCCTGTTCACCAGCTTGATAAATCCAAGTGCAGTAACCTGTGTTGGAATCATCATAACCGCAAGAATAAACGGATAAATATATTTCTTTAACTTAAAGTCATATGCATGAATCGCATATGCTGTCATCGTCGAAAAATATACACACAGGATTGCACTAAATGTCGCAATAATCAAACTGTTGAACAAACCATTCCAAATAGGAAGTGTTCCTTTTACCAGATTTTTCCAGTTATCCATAAAATGGGTACTTGGAAATGCCTGGAATCCTGACTGCAGCTCTCCGTTTGATCTGGTTGCGTTAATAAATAATATGTAAAACCAGAACAAGCAGAAGAACGTAATAATTATTAATACGATATAGGCGATTACTCGTCTTGCATGGAGACCAACGCCTTTTTTTAATCCATTGCTTTTGTTGTCTGCCATGTTACTCACCCCTTCCTCTTATCATTACCTGTCACCTTAAAAATAATAAGACTTAAGATTCCGGTAATGATAAACAGTACTACAGACAAGGCTCCTGCCATACCATAGTTCTTACTATATAAGTGTTTGTTCAGGTACATGATCAATGTCATGGTTGAACGAACCGGATTTCCTGTACCATTTGTCAAAATCTGTGGTACATCAAATAACTGGATACCACCGATCAATGACGTAATGATTACATATACGAGAATCGGGCGAAGAAGCGGTAATGTAATTTTGAAAAATACCTGTGTAGATGTTGCGCCATCTACTTCTGCTGCTTCAAAGAGCGATGTATCAATTCCCATCATACCAGCCATCAGAAGAATGGTGGTATTACCGAACCACATCAGGCAGTTCATCAAGGCAATCAGGCCTCTGGCACTTCCTGCATGTGATAAAAATTTGTATGGTTCAGAGATGAATCCAATCTGCATCAGCAACGAATTAATAGGACCTCCATCTGAAAACAAAGTAAAAAACAGCATGGAGAACGCTGATGCCATGATCAGATTCGGTAAATATATTACGGTTTTGAAGAATCTGGAACCTTTTAAATTCATTCGCACATCAGAAAACCATGCGCCCAATAACAGGGAGAGAAAGATTTGGGGAATAAAACACATAATCCATAATACCAATGTGTTTTTCAGGTACACCCAGACATCGCCACCGGTAAACAATTGCTTGTAATTTTCAAATCCAACAAAGTTAGGTCCAATCTGCGTCAGACCTGACATGTAGTTCTCAAAAAAGCTGTAATAAATTGTTGTAACAAGCGGTATCAACTGAAAGACAATATATACCACAATGAATGGAATCAGAAAAATATATCCCCATTTATTATATCTGACTGCTTTTCCTCCACTTTTCTTCATAAAAATACCTCCCATGTCGGACCTTCACAAAAACCCAACATATGAATTGTGCCTGCCTCCCTTTCGGTGCGGCAGGCACATTCCTTTTATTTGTTATTTGTCAAATTCAGTCAAACAATATTAGTGAGATAATTCTGGATATTTCTCTTCAGCTGCTTTATAGAACTGATCCAGTGCCTCATCTAATGTTGCACTTCCTTCGAAGTAGCCCTTCATAGCGTTCTGGAATTCCTCGTTACATCCCTGATCGTAAGAAGAAAGGTTGCTTAAGTCAAGATTTTCAACACCTGCACAGTACATGCTTAATGGGTTCTGACCACCGAGAATCTTGCTGCTGTAGCTTGAATCTTTTGCCATTGCTTCCATGACTGTCTTGTTGTTTACGAAATCATCATCCTTAACTACGATATCTTTCATGATATCATCGTCAGTTGTCATCTTTAACATAATGTCTTTGATTAAGCTTGCGTTATCTGTTCCCTGTGCTGCACAGATCCATGTACCGCCCCAGAAGAAGCCCTGTGGTCCCTGAGCTGCGCCCCAGCCACCATCGTGACCGATAGATCCTTCGGTGTCAGCAGCCATTGAGAAGTTAACTAACCAAGCCGGTCCAAAGTAGCAGAATACCTTTCCTTCAGGATAGAATCCCTTTGACCAGTCGTCTGACCACATATCAAATGTTCCTGTCTCACCGGCATCAACCAGTTTCTTGGAATCATCTACCCATTTCATAATGTTGTCGTCTACACTGACTTTTCCGTCTGTTACCCACTTTGTAGTTACATTGTTGGAATATACACGGTATGTATCGTTTGCAGAAGATGTCATCTTATATCCGGCATCTTTCATCTTCTTTGCAGTATCGTTAAAGGTATCCCAATCCTTAACATACTTCTGAACTTCATCCGGATCATCTGTTCCAAGTACTTCCTTGGCAGCTTCTCTGTTATAGAAGAGAACACCCGGGCAGCCCTGCCATGATACGCCTTTTAATGTTCCGTTGGAATCTGTTACGATATCCTTTGTGTACTGATACTGTTTTGACAGATCATCGTCAGTCATTCCAAGATCCTTGATTGGCATTGTGTAATCGCTGTCAACATACTTTAATGCGTAATCAGCTTCAACTAAGAATAAGTCGATCTTGTCATCTGCTGCTGCATCTGCCTGACTTAATAATGTTGTGTCCAGATTGTTCTGGTAAGCATTATCATCATTTGGCGTAATGTTCCAGTTAACCTCTACATCACCGATCTTTCCATGTGTAGCATCTACTTCCTCATATCCAGGATAGTGATCTGTGATACGGCTCTTGAACTCTTCATTCCAGCAGTAAATGTTAAGGACTTTTCCGTCATCAGAGCTGTCGGATACTGTAGCATCACCTGATGCCTGTGAACTATCCTTTTTAGCATCTCCGGAATCTCCGGAATCTCCTGAGCTTCCACATCCTGCAAACATTGTTGCTACCATTGTTGCACATAATAATGCGCTGACGATTTTCTTCTTCATATGAAAAACCTCCTCCTTCATATATGTGGTCTTACGACCGATTGTTTGTTTTTTTCAGGAATTTCTATCCCGTGTGAAAATCTGTTACTTTCGTATCTCCCCTACAGACTTTCCCGGTATTAGACTTCCTTCTATAACGACTCTCTCAACGAGAGTTGTTCGCGGTTGTTCGATGGTGTGAATCAGTCTTGCTGCAGCTTCTGTTCCGATGATTTCCGTGTTCTGGCGAATCGTTGTAAGCTTCGGATGAAGCAACTGCGACATTCTCGTTCCATCATATCCTGCTACGGATATATCTTTTGGGATTCGAAGTCCCATCTCAATGATGACATTACGTCCTCCTATTAAAGAGGTGTCATCCGGATAAATAATACAAGTCGGTGCATTCTGCAGATTCAGCAGTTCTTTTGTTTGTTTTGCGGCTCCTTTGGTTTCGAGATAATCCGCTGTCCGAATATACTCATCCGGGATTACCAGTCCAAGCTTATCTACCGTCCGGTAAAAGCTCGCCAGCCGGTCTCTTGTTACATATAAACCATCCTGACCATGTATATATGCAATTTTTCGGTGTCCCTGACTGTAAATATACTTCACAAGGTCTTCCATACCCTGTATATTGTTGGAGCATACTGCAGTGCAATTATGATGTACATAATCAATGGTCACTACTGGCAGCTCACTGTTCATCAGCTCCATGACATCGGGATCATTAAAATCGGCACAGACAATTGCGACTCCCTCAAAATTCCGGTATCTGCAATGTTCGTAATAGGACATCTTCCTATTCTCATAACAGGTATTGATAAAGGTAATATCATATCCCTGTTTTTCTGCCTGCACTTTCAATCCATTCAATACTCCGGAGAAATATTCATGGGTCAGACCACTTCCTGCTTCTTCTTCGAAGAGAACTCCTATATTATAGGAACGGTTCGTTTTTAATGCTCTGGCTGCGGCATTTGGGAAATATCCAAGTTCATCCGCAACCTTCTTAACCCGGTCTTTTGTCTCTTTGCTGATATCTTTATGACCATTTAAGGCCTTACTTACCGTCGCAGTGGACACTCCACATCTTTGGGCGATTGTTTTTAAAGATACCATTCATTCCTCCTGTTTCTGAAAACTTGCTTAATCGTTTTCGTAGTTTTACTATACCCCTAATGTCAGACAATTGCAACTGTTTTTGTGCATTTCGTCACGTTTCACACTTTATTGTCATACTTTTTGTGCATATTTTACCCTAAAAATTCTAGGAACAACCCTTTTTACCTTATATTTATATTTCACTTACACGTTTACGCAATTTCATTCGTAATTTATTGTTTCGAAGCCGTTTGTCAGTTTGCTGTATTTTTCATTGTTCTTTTTGTTCAATATGCCATATTTTCCTATTTATTGGCTTTTTCTGTTGCTTTTTCTACTTTTAGAATATATACTCTATCTTAAGAATTCGATTACTTAATCGTTTTCGTTATAATCGTTGCGTAAACACAGTATAAATATATTATCAATGGAGGTTATTTATGAAATACGGATATTTTGATGATGCCAGAAAAGAATATGTCATCACATCCCCAAAGACTCCACTCCCATGGATCAACTATCTTGGATCTGAGGATTTCTTCTCTCTGATTTCCAATACATGTGGAGGTTATAGTTTCTATAAAGATGCGAAGCTTCTTCGTCTGACACGTTATCGTTACAACAATGTTCCTTATGACAGCAACGGACATTACTACTACATTAAGGAGAATGACACAATCTGGAATCCTGGATGGATGCCGACAAAGACAGAGCTGGATTCTTATGAATGCCATCACGGAATGGGATATTCTACCTTCCGAAGCACAAAGAATCAGTTACAGGCAGAGCTGACAGCCTTTGTACCGGTCGGTCGCAGTTGCGAGATCAACGAACTGACACTTACGAACAAGAGTGATGCTTCAAAAGAATTCTCTGTATTTTCTTATGTAGAGTTCTGTCTGTGGAATGCTATGGATGATATGACCAACTTCCAGCGTAACTTCTCCACCGGAGAGGTTGAGATCCACGGATCTGCAATCTATCACAAAACAGAGTACCGTGAACGCCGGAATCACTACGCATTATATGCAGTCAATGCTCCAATTGAAGGATTTGATACAGATCGCGAGTCTTTCCTCGGCGCATACGGTGAGAACTCCGCTCCGGAAGTTGTCGTAACCGGCACTTCCAAGAATTCCGTAGCAAGCGGCTGGTCTCCGGTTGGTTCCCATCATTTGAAAGTTTCTCTGGCTCCTGGAGAATCAAAGACCTTCATATTTATTCTTGCTTATGTTGAGAATCCGGTAGAAGAGAAATGGATCGGTCGTCCGGAAGATGGTGTCATTAACCGCGCACCAGCAGAAAAGCTGATGGCTGAATTTGATACCAAGGAAAAAGCCGATGCCGCACTTGCAAAATTAAAAGAATACTGGGATGAACTTTTATCCCATTTCACAATTTCTTCTTCCGAAGAAAAGCTCGACCGTATGGTCAATGTATGGCACCAGTACCAGTGTATGGTAACTTTTAACATGAGCCGTTCTGCATCTTACTTTGAATCAGGAATCGGCCGAGGCATGGGATTCCGTGACTCCTGTCAGGATCTGTTAGGATTTGTTCACCTGATTCCGGATCGTGCAAGAGAACGTATTCTGGATATTGCAGCAACCCAGTTTGAAGACGGAAGTGCTTATCATCAGTATCAGCCACTTACCAAGAAAGGTAATTCCGATATCGGAAGCGGATTTAACGATGATCCATTATGGCTGATTGCAGGAACTGCTGCTTACATAAAAGAAACCGGTGATTACACCATCCTTGATGAAATGACACCATATGACAGTGATCCATCCAAGGCAACCGACTTCATGGAGCATCTGAGACGTTCTTTCCACTATACCATTGACCATCTTGGACCTCACAATCTGCCACTGATCGGTCGTGCAGACTGGAACGACTGTCTGAACTTAAACTGCTTCTCTACAGAGCCTGGAGAATCCTTCCAGACATTCGGACCATCCGAAGGACCAAACGCAGAATCTGTTTTTATTGCAGGCATGTTTGTCCGTTACGGTAAAGATTATGTTGAAATCTGCCGCCACCGCGGTCTGGATGATGAAGCAGCTTTGGCTGAAAAAGCCATTGCAGATATGGAAAAAACAGTTCTCGATGCCGGATGGGACGGCGAATGGTTCCTTCGTGCATACGATCACTATAAGAACAAGATCGGTTCTAAGGAATGCGAAGAAGGCAAGATTTTCATCGAGCCTCAGGGATTCTGCGTTATGGCCGAAATCGGTCTGAAAGAAGGCAACTGTCTGAAGGCTATGCAGTCAGTTGAGAAATATCTCGACACCAAATACGGCATCGTATTACTGCAGCCTGCTTACCATAGATACCATGTTGAGCTTGGTGAAATTTCTTCTTATCCACCAGGATATAAAGAAAATGCCGGTATCTTCTGTCACAACAACCCATGGATTTCCATCGCAGAGACCGTTGTCGGACGAGGCAATCGTGCATGGCAGGTATACACAAGAACCTGTCCTGCTTATATTGAAGATATCAGCGAGATTCACCGCACCGAACCTTATGTATACTCCCAGATGATTGCCGGTAAAGATGCAAAGAATTTCGGTGAAGCAAAGAACAGCTGGCTTACAGGTACCGCAGCATGGACTTTTCTGGATGTATCCCAGTACATTCTTGGCATCCGTCCGGATTATGACGGACTAGTTGTTGATCCATGTATTCCATCTACTTTGGATGGTTTTGAAGCCAAACGTGATTTCCGCGGAGTTACTTATCATATTACAGTTAAGAACCCAAAACATGTGGAAAAAGGCGTTTCGTCCATGACGGTCGACGGCGTTTCCGTTGCCGGCAACATGATTCCATTACCAACAGATAAAAAAGAAGTTACTGTTGAAGTCGTAATGGGTTAATAAGCTTAATTATGAAAGGAAACGGCGAGTCATGTACGGTATTCACAGGTTCTTCCAGCAGTTCAAGCAGTAGTTCTTCCAACTACAAATCACTGTTCTGGGGAACAAAATTCGCAAGCAACTGAAATCAGGCAGTATCTGTTATGACTTCCCCCTCCCCTATATAGACCCGGTATCCCAATGGATTCCGGGTCTTTTTGTATCTTTTTCAACATCCCTGTAAATTTTTATTTATCTTTTCCACAAGGTCTGCTACACTATTAACGACAGATGGTTCAAAGACTATAAACCGGCTGTCTATCACAAACAAGGAGGATGTTTATGAACTATTCAATTGAAGGGGAACCATTACCAGTTGTTATTTGCAATCTTGAAGCAAATGAAACTATGATTACAGAAAAGGGCGCTATGTCCTGGATGTCTCCGAACATGCAGATGGAGACTACAAGCAACGGTGGAATCGGCAAAATGTTTGGCCGCGCTTTTTCCGGCGAGAGCATGTTCGTCAACCGTTACACAGCAAGAAACGGAAACGGACTGATTGCATTCGCATCCAGTTTTCCAGGATCTATCCGTGCATTTGAAATCGCACCGGGACAGGAGATTGTTGCACAGAAGAGTGCTTTCTTAGCTTCCAGTGCCTCCGTAGAAATGTCCATTTTCTTCCAGAAGAGATTCGGCAGTGGCCTGTTCGGCGGAGAAGGTTTCATTATGCAGCGTATCTCCGGAAACGGCATTGCATTTCTGGAATTTGACGGCTACGTAAAAGAGTATGAACTGGCTCCGGGTCAGCAGATTGTCATCGATACCGGATACCTTGCAGCAATGACAGGAACCTGCAGCATCGATATCCAGACCGTACCGGGTGTAAAGAATATTCTCTTCGGTGGAGAGGGCTTATTCAATACCGTAGTTACCGGACCGGGACGTATATGGTTACAGAGTATGCCGGTTGCACAGCTCGCTGGTGCGATTCGCCCATACATTCCAACAAGCAATAATTAATTGGATTTTTCCCTTGTATACATATGCATAAAGCATACAAAAGGGCGTGTGAAAAACTTTCGTTTTTTCACACGCCCTTTTTTATTATTCATTCTGTATTCTCTATTATCCAATATACGTATTACCGCTTCCGGACGTCATCTGATCCATCTCTTCATACTTCACGCTGTGTCTTGTACTGTCATTCAGATCTTCATACACAACATTCGTATCGCTGTATCCCACCAGAATGACGGCATTCTGCGAATCCAGCATTGCAATGACCGGACGGCCCTGGTTGATGATGTACAGAATCTCTTCCGTCGTACATCCTGTCAGGTCGTAAGCCTCGCCGTTATTGACATCTTTTAAGATATCAATCGGTTTTTCCTGATTCTTCAGGCGGTCTTTGATTGTATTTAACACATCATCTTTATCAGTGATCGAATATTGCAGATTGCGGTTACCGCGCTCCCATACATAATTCTGGGATGAATCGACTACCACACCATTATAATCATTTGCTTTCTTGATCGCGTCTCCGGCCTTTGTATATACGCCCTGTATATCACCATGTCCATAGACATAATATTTCTCCGGTGCGTCTTTATCGGAAAATGTGATTGTCTGTGGTCTTTCGAACAGAATCTGTTTTGGCTTGAGCACTTTTGGTTCTTTGTCTGCGACTCCGTCGTTATACGTCAGTCTTACCTGTGTCTGTTTCAGGTCTGTTGCATAAGTTTCCAGTGCAATATTGCTCTTGGTCTTCTGTTCATTATTCGTAATATAATCCGGTGCTGTTGCTGTATAAGTATCTCCGTCTTTCGATGCACGTTCCAGCGTGATCATATCTTCATCGAATGATGCACTCAGAATATAAATGCCGTCTGTCTGATATTTTTTGATCACTTTTCCTTTTTGATTCCGGATCTCCAGTTTGTACATTGGAACGGTTGCCTCTCCGGATACGGTATTTCCTATATCCTCTGTCTTGGCAACTCCATATACAAAATCACTTCTGACAAATCCAAGTGGGCGGATGCATTCTCCTTTTCCGCAGGTTACTTTCTGCTTCTTTCCTGTCTCTACATTCAGGATTGTCACTTTTGTTGCGGTCTCAAGATCTCCGTTTGCCTGATATGCGATCAGACTTCCGTCTTCCGACACAACATACTGCTGTGCATCCAGTCCTTTGACCAGTGCTTTCTTCTCGGCATCTTCGACGCTATACTGATAAAGGGTGCCGTCTACCATTGTGTACAGCATATCCGTTTTCGCATCGTAATATGACATCTCTCCGAGTTCACTTTCTGCCTGTGCATATGATTTATTTGTGGAAATAAATACTTTCTCTTCCACTGAATTCTTCTCTATATCATAATAATAGACAGCTACTCCCACTTCTCCTTCGTGCTCGCCGCGGTCCATATAACCGGACACCAGGAAGGTTGTATTGCCTTTGGCATCTACCTTAAGAAGCTTGATCTTATGATCTGACACCATATTTCTCACATCTGTATTCTCCGCATCTGCGAAACCAAATACCAGTGAAATCTCGTCTGAATCTTTGTTATAATTCCAGAGTTCATTTGCCTCTACAAATGATACGATCGTACCATCTTTATTCACCTTATAAGACAGATTTGCAGGCGCGATGCCGAGGATGATTCCTTTCTCATTCAGAACCTTCTGTGTCGCGTCGAAGATCTGTTCCATTGTCCGATCGTAATCCAGAAGATAGGTTTTCTTGGCATCTGCAATATATCTTACGCGGAAAAACTCTTTGACCGCATAGCGGTCTGCCTCATTCTCTTCTCCTTTGCAGCTTACCCGGTATTGCAGCTGTACCGACATACAGGTACTGTTCAGTTCCTTGATGCTCCAGCGTTCTCCCTGTTCCACCTGTGGTTTCAGACTGCCCCATGTGACCTGTTCATAATTCGAATTAATCGTCACGTGCTGAAGTGTGGTGTTGTCCGCATCATCAGTCGGTTCAAGCGCTGCTCCGACGCCTGCATTTTCCACCTTGCCAAGTGCATTTTCATGATAATCGCTGATGTAATTCAGGCATTCTGTAACATGTGCATCTTCATCACTGACGATACGGGTATAGAAATATACCGGATCCGCACCATTTCTGTTCAGGCGGACTTCCAGGATCCGCTCTTCATCCAGTACTTTTTTCCCGCTCAGATCCAGGGTAAATCCTTTTCCCACCTTTTTAATCTTCTTATGTTCCAGCTGGCTTGCACCGTCCATCGTATAGACTTTGTAGCTGGCTCCCGTGAATTTATTCCCATATGCTTCTACGTTTACATCCAGGCTCTGGTTCGCTACCGGTGTGATCGTGTTGTGCATAGAGGATATATCCATGCGTTTTGCATAACCTGTCAGTGTATTGATCTTATATTCTCCATAAGAAAATGATATCTGTGGAAATGTTGCGGCTCCCATATCGGCCGTCATATTGTCATTCCCCTTATTTGTCACGTAGCTGAATATAATGACAGCCACGATAAATACTGCAGTCAGGATTCCTGCATTCTTTAACCTTTTTTTTAAAGTCAATGTCATTTATACTCCCTCTTTATCCTCTTTCTCCGGATGATCTTTCTCTGAATTTGCGGACTCCGTGGCGAACCCGTCCAACAGACGTCCCAGTGTCGGTGATACCCGGAGTGCTGCTTCACATCTCTTGATGGAAGCCTCTATATTATTGTCTTCTTTGGCATGCCGCTTCTTTACTGCACGTATCAGGATATTCTTTGGTGTATGCTCCATATCTATAAATTCCAGTATCTGCGCTTCATACCCCTCACGCTCCAGATACTGTGCTCTTAAGCCATCTGTGATAAGTGCTGCCATACGTTCTTTCAGAAGCCCGTATTTTAATATTGGTTCTAATATCTCATTTTTTATCTGACGGTTCAGTTCATGCTGGCAGCATGGTACCGATAAGATCACTTTCGCATCCCATCCCACGGCTTTTGCCAACGCATAATCGGTTGCGGTATCGCAGGCACGCAGAGTTACCACCATATCTACCTTATTGACACCGGTATAATCCGCAATGTCACCCTCCAGAAATCTCAGCTTTTCATAGCCATATTTTTCACTTAATTCATTACAATGACGGATCACATCTTTCTTCAGATCCAGTCCTATGATTCTTATGTCATATTCTTTCAATTCATGCAGATAATAATACATGGCAAATGTGAGATAAGATTTACCACAGCCAAAATCCAGGATTGTAAGTTCTCTTCCCTTATCAAGCTCCGGCAATATATCCTCGATAAATTCCAGGAACCGGTTGATCTGCCGGAATTTGTCGAATTTCGCATGCACGATCTTTCCATCCTGTGTCATAACACCAAGATCCTGAAGAAATGGTACCGGGACTCCCTCTTCCAGTACATACTTCTTCTTGCGGTCGTGGCTCATATTAATCTGCTTCTTTTCGCCTTTTTTCATCTTGCTTTTTATTGTTACTTTTCCCTTTTTGCTTACAAGAATTGTATAAGCTGCTCTTTGTGTCTCCATCTGCATCTGGCGCATATTTTCCATATACTTAAGAAGTATTTCACAAGCTTTTTTCTCCTCCACATTCTCGTGAAACGCCTGATTATTCCGGAATGACTCGAGCTGAAAATAAAGGACATCTTTTTTCAGGATCGGTCTTACTTTCACTTTTTGTACACTGTCTTTATTCTTCGGGTTACTCAGCGTTGCTGATATAAATTCTATATTTAAATTTTCCTGTAATAATTTGCTTAATTCATTCATAATATTATATTCTACTGTTTTTTAGACAGGAGCGCAAGTAGCGTAAATGGCAATTTTATTAATGGTTCCGTAGGATTTGCGAAAAAGGGACAACGGTAAATACAGTTTGAGCCGGAGGATTTTAAAAAATCCTCCGGCCCAGACTATGAAATCGGGAATTTTATCGTTACTTTAAACAAATCTCCATCCAGATACAATTCAAATGTCCCGCCCTGCATTTCTGTCAGCGACTGTGCGATAGACAGTCCAAGTCCGCTGCCTTCCGTACTTCTTGATACATCTCCGCGTATGAAACGTTCCGTCAGTTCGTCAGCTGAGATATTTAGCGGCTGCTCGGATACATTCTTAAGGCTGAAATATGCCATACCATCTTTCTTTTCAAGATCAGCATAGACTCTTGTTCCTTGCATTGCGTATTTTGCCGCATTGTTGTATATATTAGACAGCACTCTCCACAACCGTCTTCCGTCTGCACGGATTACAACCTCCTCATTCGGAAGGTTCATCACTTCCTCCAGATCACGCGCCTTGAATTTTTCTTCAAACTCTCCGCTCGTCTGCTGGATCATTTCTACCAGATTCAGATTCATGAACTCCAGTGTGATATTGCCGGAGCTTACTTTTGAAGCTTCCACCACATCTTCCGTCAGTGTCTTAAGCCGCTGTGATTTCTGTTCCAGCACTTCAATGTAGCGTTGGATCTTCGGATCCTTAAGGTCCTCCTGCTTTAACAATTCCACATAATTAATGATAGATGTAAGCGGCGTCTTAATATCATGCGATACATTCGTGATAAGATCTGTCTTCAGGCGTTCACTTTTCATGCTCTTTGCGAGCGCCGCTTCCAGACCTTCGCCGATGGAATTCACCTTTTCTGCAATTTCTTTATGCTCTGCCAGCAATCCATTTACCGGGATCTGATAATCCACTTCCCCGCCGGCGATCTTCTCGATCCCGGTCTTGATCTTTCCGGTTCCTTTCGCTTTCTGTACCATCCAGATAAATGCTGCAACATCTATGATCAACAGAATGACCGCCCATAACCGGTTGCTGATCCAGATACTACTTCCCGCTGATCCAAATACGTACGTAAGCCAGTGGATCATGAAGAAGATTGCAAATCCCATAATAGATTTCCACAGATGACGGATATTCTGGAACATTTCTTTTACGAAGATCAAAAGCCATCTGAGCACACTGTTCTTCCATACTGTTCCCGCCTTGATTCTTCTCACCAGACTCAAATATCCGAAAAGAAACATTGCGCAGGTATACAATGCCTCCACACTTCCAACCACTATTCCCGGCAGATACGACTCCACATTCTCCATATAGATCGTCTCTCCACTTGCATTCTGCCATGTAAATGCCCCGGCCTTTACTCCTATCAGCGCAACCACCGCCCAGAGTAACAGCACACTTGCAGCTGCCAGTTCTGTCTTAATGTGATCAAATTTCATAAGATACACTTCTTCGTCTTCTTTAACTTTTCCGGCTCCGATCGTAAGAAATACAAGAATGACAAGATATGCCGCTACAGCCGCCATTCCCAGTATTCCGGCCACTTTGGCTCCGGCCCCGTACCTTGTAAAGATCTCATCCTGTTCATAAAAATTATCTTTTACAGGATAATCCGTATCTACAACAGAGACATATATATAATCTGACGCATCGACATAACCGGCCACTGTCTCCTGCCACTTCTGTGCTATCGAATCCCCTTTACCGGCTTTTTCAATATTGCTTTCATAATCTGCAAGCTTTGGTCTTACGATTACATATTTTCCTGATTTTTTCATTTTTTTCAGGTTCTCTTTGTAATTGTCAAAGTTCTGATATTTTTTCTTATTCGTAATGACCGTCTTGTTGTCCAGATTAACATACAGATACGTTATGTTCGTATTGCCTTCCTGATACTGATTCTGAGCTACCGCATAATTATCAACGTCAGAATAGATCGTTTCGGCTGAATTATTTATCATTCTGTACGCTTCATTCAGCTTGCCATTCCATTCTTTTGAATTGTTCACAAGCTGAAGTACCGTCTCTCCATTTACCGTCTTATAATCCCCGACAACTCTTTCACCATCATAATTCCAGCAATTGATATAGGCAATCTTTCCATCGATATCCTGAAGTCCCCGGAATCTGGATTCCCCACTGTTGCTCTCCTGATACTCTCCCTGCTTTAGTTCTGTCAGAATATCATCCGCAGAACTGTCTCCGGTAATTACAAATGACAGCTCTCCGTAATCGATCATTTGTTTAAAATCTTTGTAATGGAAATAATGATAAGTTCCGTCTGAACGTTTACATACGATAATACAGTCCTGTTTATCTAATTTGCTCCTGGCCGCATCATAATCCGTCATCGATTCCGAGATTAATTTTCCCCAGGAATACAGATCTCCCAGACGGAACGACAGGCCTGTTTCATCTTTTCCTGTTATCTCACCGGTATCTTCGTATTTTGCCACATCTACGATCTTATCCGGATCATATTTGCCATCTGTATCATATAAGGTCTGATACCGGATCTCATCCAGTATATTATAATTTGCATTCGTCACGGAATCGGCAAATGCATTGCTTTCTTCATAACTCTTCGCCGCATCCGCAGTGAACAGTTCCTGTGTCAGTATCGGATAACGTGTTGCCCACAGTAAACATAATACTCCGATAACGGCCAGTACGTGTGCCCCCACTATCAAAAACAATTTTGCTTTGGGCATTCGGTACCATTTCTTCATATATACCCCTTCCTAAAGCTTTTCTATCTTATATCCGACACCCCAGACCACCTTCAGATACCTTGGTTCCTTTGGATTAATCTCGATCTTCTCTCTGATATGACGGATATGTACAGCTACCGTATTATCTACTCCGATAGCATCTTCATTCCAGATACTTTCGTATATCTGGTCAATAGAAAATACTTTCCCCTGATTTTTTACCAGTAACAATAAAATGTTGTATTCGATCGGTGTCAGTTTCACCGGCTCTCCGTCAACCGTAATTTCTTTCTGATCGTCATCGATCATAAGTCCTCCCACGGTATAAACTGCCTGATTCTCTTTTTCCACTGTACTTCCAAGCTGTGTATATCTGCGAAGCTGTGATTTTACCCTTGCAGTCAGTTCCAGTGGATTAAATGGCTTGGTCATATAATCATCGGCTCCTACATTCAGTCCGAGGATCTTATCGGCATCCTCTGACTTTGCAGACAGAATAATGATCGGCATATTCTGTTTTTCCCGGATTTTTAACGTTGCGCGGATTCCATCCAATCTTGGCATCATCACATCAATGATCAGAAGATCCACTTTATGCTTATCCAAAAGCTTCAATGCTTCCTCACCGTCGTAAGCTTTTAATACTTTATATCCTTCCTGCGACAAATAGATTTCTATCGCCTCTACGATTTCTTTATCATCATCACATACCAGTATGTTGTACATAATTCATCACCTCCCTTATAATATACAAGAATACCAGCCAATTTTTAAGTACTGTTTCTGTAATTTCTTAAGATATTATGAAATTATTCCTTTCCGCCCACTTTATCAGAGATATGTAGAGTGTTAATATTTCGTCAAAAAATAATAAACTATATTTTTCTTAAGCAGATTTTTTATATAATAGATATGGATATCTTTTTAATATTTTTTCATACTGCAAACATTTCTTTTTTAACTGTTACATTTTAAATATTAAAAATTAACTTAGAAAGAAGATGAAAGTATTATGCATGAACCAGAAATAGAATATCTTATCCGGTCTCTTGGCATTGGCGCTACTTATCGGGGATATGCATATTTAATTTATGGGACACGCCTTTGTCTGTCTGATGAAAATTACCTCCTTTTCGTCAGTAAGTATCTTTATCCAGACATTGCACGTCATTATAATACTACCAGCTATAGCGTTGAACGGAATATCCGCACCGTTATAAAGGTCTGTTGGGAGCATGGCAATAAATCCCTCCTCGAAAAGATTGCTTTGCGTCCACTGCATCTTAAGCCGACATCCAGTGAATTTTTTGATATAATAACTGCTCATTTACGAAAAACTGCCATTTCTGCCTCTGATTTTGTTCCTGTTTAGATTCTGTTTTTATATGCTTCATTTTTACTTAAGATTTTTTCGAATTCTTTTATGCTTTTAACATATTTTAGACATATTTTCCATTTATACTAAATGTCAGATAGTTGATGAACAACAACTATCACCCCCCTCATAAAGTAACACACCGAAATCACTCTTCGGTGTACACTTTACTCTCATTCCTTTAGTAATTATAACAACAACAAAAAACTCTCCGTTCCGGAGAGTTTTTTGTTGCGCTTTTTTAATAAAACAGATCACAAGCCACACTGTTTACATATTCTTGTTAAAATACAACGACAAGCAACATCTTAAACTGCTCTTTTCCGTGCACTGCATGCGGATGCTTTGCCGGCATAATAATTGATTCCCCTTCATGTAACTCATATTTTTCGCCATCGATCGTAATCTCACCTACTCCGTCAAGACAGGTTACAAATGCATCCCCGCCTGATTCATGTGTACTGATCTCTTCTCCTTTGTCAAAAGAGAATAATGTAACACTTAATGCATCGTTCTGCGCCAGTGTTTTGCTGACTACCTGTTATTGTATTCCTCAATAACATTTTTCCCTTGTCTCTTACTATAATACTTTTTTCGTTCTAAAATGTGGTTTTAACAACAAATATCACATTTTTATAAAATGAACATACTTTGTACACATTTTTTGATTATAATAGAAAAAGATAGTTGGATAACAACTATCGCCCCCCTCATAAAGTAAAGGCCACCAGAAGGTCACTTCTGGCGGTCCATTTTACCGGTAATTTCTGCGGATGCTTTTATGGCTCCGCTTTTTTTAATTGTTCATACCAGGCAGTCGTCTGGTCTTTATCCTTATTATTCATGAATACCGTATATTTCTTTGTCTTAATCTGTATGACTTCTGATTGTTCCAGCCACACATACATCCGGCATTTTCCCGATTCTGCTCCGTCAAATTTTCCAAGCAACTGTTTTTCATCAGCCGAACCATTGGTTTTACTAAAATGTTCCTTCGGAAGCCCATTTTTTAATAATTTTACGGATTTTATATCCTCTTTTTCTCCGTATTGGTGTAACCGGATGTGATCTTAAAACTGCTGCCATCTGTCGGACGGTTGGAAGAAGTTCGCCTTCTTCAAATTCTCCTTTTCCAATACCCTTTACGATCTGGTTGCGGAGCTGGAGGTAAATTGGAATTTCAGATTTCATATCTTGCATACTTTGGTATAAAAAATCCGCACAGACACTGAAAATCTTAACATTTCCTCAATTTGTGCGGATTTTTCTTCCACATTTTATTCATTTAACAGTTTTATCTGCGATTTTTTTCCTCGATCCACGCCAGGATATCCTGATACACATTCTGACGGTCTACTTCATTCAATATCTCATGACGGTCGCCCTTATACAGATGGATCGACACATCTTTTATCCCGGCATCTTTATATTTCTCATAGACTCTGATCACATTCTTTCCGAAAGCCCCTACCGGGTCATCGGATCCTGCCGTAAAGAGCACCGGAAGCGTCTTCGGAATCCGTTTCATACTTCCTTTCCGTACCAGAACCTTCATACCGGCAAACATCTGATAATAGGCTCCCAGTGTAAATGTATAGGAACACAGCGGATCCCGCACATATTCATCCCTTTTCTTCTTGTCGGATGTGATCCATTCCTTCGATGTCTCACCAGGTTCAAATTTCTTATTGAAACCTCCAAAGCTCAGATTATCCACAAATGTACTTCTGTATTTCCATCCTTTGAACGCTGCGATGATCCTGCAGATCATCCTTCCCGCACAAAGCGTCAGCATTCCCTGATGACCGGTTCCCATAATGACAACTCCCGCAAGGCCTTCCGCATACATCGTCAGATACTGTCTCAACAGGAATGACCCCATACTGTGCCCCAGCATAAAATACGGCACATCCGGATATTTTTTCCGTGTCATCTCCTGCAGCTGATAAATATCTCCGATCACATACTGATTACCTTTCCGTTCATCAAAATATCCCAGATCAGCTTCTGTCTGTATGGATTTCCCATGTCCCAGATGATCATGTCCGACTACATAATATCCGTGCTCCGACATAAATTCGGCAAATTCATCATAACGGTCAATATACTCCACCATTCCATGACATATCTGTAAGACACCTTTTATATCTCTATCCGGAAGCCATTCGATCGCATGGATCTTTGTCACGGAATCTCTGGATGTATAATAAAATTCATGCTTCATCATCTTTCATCCATTCTGACATACTCTTTGTATTCGGCCAACGGTTTGTACGCCGGACGAATGATCTTATCTACATTCTTAAGCTCTTCCAGACGGTGTGCACTCCATCCGACGATACGCGCTGCCGCAAAGATCGGTGTATAAAGTGACGGTGGAAGATCCAACATACTATATACAAGTCCGCTGTAGAAATCGACATTCGCATTTACACCTTTGTATATCTTACGCTTTTCTGCGATGACCTCCGGTGCCATGTGCTCTACCTTTTCATACAGTGCATATTCCTTCTCACAGCCCTTTTCTCTTGCAAGCTGCTTAACGAACTTCTTAAAAATATCGGCTCTCGGGTCAGATACAGAATAGATTGCATGCCCCATTCCGTAGATCAGTCCTTTCCGGTCAAATGCCTTCTTATCCAATAAATCGGTCAGATACCGGCGTACCTCATCATCATCTTCCCAGTCACTGACTTTTTCCATCATATCGTCAAACATCTGGGTTACTTTGACATTTGCTCCCCCGTGCTTTGGTCCTTTTAAGGATGCCATAGCAGCCACGATCGTCGAATACGTATCCGTTCCGGATGATGTTACCACATGCGTTGTAAATGTAGAATTGTTACCGCCGCCGTGATCCATATGAAGGACAAGTGCCATATCCAGGATCTTTGCCTCTAATTTCGTATATTTCTTATTCTCACGCAGCATCATCAGTATATTCTCTGCTGTTGATAATTCCGGTGACGGTGCATAGATGAAGAGATCTTCTCCCATACGGTAATTATATGCATGATAACCATAGACCATCAGCATCGGGAACTGACTGATCAGATTCAGGCACTGACGCAGTACATTTGGAATCGACGTATCGTCTGCATGAGGATCATACGTGTACAGGCTTAAGATCGATCTCGACAGGCTGTTCATCATGTCACGGCTTGGCGCTTTCATGATCACATCACGGACAAATGTCGGCGGCAATGTCCGTCTTTCCACCAGTGTCTCATGAAATGTCTGCAGCTGCGTCTTATCCGGAAGTTCACCGAATAACAGCAGATAGGCGATTTCCTCAAATCCATAGTGCTTATCTTTCAGAAACCCCTGCACCAGATCTTTGATATTGTAGCCGCGATAGTAAAGATTTCCTGCACATGGCACTTCCTCTCCGTTCACGATCTTCTTCGCACATACATCGGAAATGTTCGTAAGTCCCGCAAGGACACCTTTTCCGTTCAGGTCACGGAGTCCCCGTTTGACTTCGTACTTCGTATACAGCTCTTTGTCTATCGCATTATTCTTCTCGCAAAGTTCTGCAAAATGGCTGATTTCCGGTGTTACCTCAAATAGTGTCTGCCCTTCTTTTCTGTCCATCGTCATCATCCTTTCTTATATGGAGATAATAAATCACTCAATCTTGCGAATTCTTCCAGTGTCAGTGTCTCACCTCTCACACTTGCACCCTTTCCAAGTGCATCAATCGCTGCTTCCACTTCTTCTTTTGTAAAATCTAATGTCGCCGCATTCTTCAGACCGTTCGCCAGTGTCTTCCTTCTCTGGTTGAAAGATGCACGGATGATGTTGAACATCAGCTTCTCATCCTGCACCTGTACCGGTTTCTCCTGATGACAGGTCAAGCGTATAACCGCTGATCCTACCTTCGGTCTCGGCATGAAACAATTCGGCGGAACATTTGCCACAATATACGGGTCGGCATAATACTGTACTGCTAATGACAGTGCGCCATAGTCCTTATTACCCGGTCCGGTCTGCATACGGTCCGCAACTTCTTTCTGCACCATGACAGTGATACTCTCTACCGGAACCTCATTTTCAAAAAGTCCCATGATGATCGGCGTCGTAATATAATATGGCAGGTTCGCCACCACTTTGACCGGCTTTCCGTTGTTCTCTTCGTCTGCAAGCTTCTTAAGATCCAGCTTCAATACATCTTCATTGATGACACGTACATTGTCATATCCGCTTAATGTATCCTCCAGGATCGGGATCAGATTCTTATCGATCTCAACTGCGATCACCTTTCCTGCCGCCTGTGCCAGATATTGCGTCATCGTACCGATTCCCGGTCCGATCTCCAGTACCATATCATCCTTCGTGATATTTGCCGACTGTATGATCTTATCTAATACATGCGTATCGATCAGGAAATTCTGACCGAACTTTTTCTGAAATGAAAAATTATATTTCTGCAGAACTTCTATCGTGTTCTGCGGATTACCTAACGTTGGTTCTTTCATGATTCCTCCCACGTATGAACTTATTTCCTAACTTTCCACTACAATTCAGGTCTTTTCAGACATACTCTGGTGTGTAAACTGTAGCGATTATTCCTCATTATACAATAATTTTACGGGGATTAATAGCAATAAAAAATGAAATATGTATAAATATATAAATGGAAACACACACAATTTTAGTTTCCATACCAAAGGAACTCATATCCACTTAATCTTATATCTTTCAATTCTGTCTTTTCACCCGTCAACAGATTACGGTACATCCCTTTTTCCTGCATCCATGCTGTCTTCTCCTGATTGCTGAAGTTGAATATTCCAAAGAATCTTCTCCCTTTATATTCCCGCAATACACACAGGATACTGTCGTCATGTACATCATATGTATACACATCTGCATCTTTATCAAATGTTATCTCCTGTCTGCGGATCTTTTCCAACCGGTCAAGTGTCTGGAATATGTTTCCCTGAACCGTTGTGACATCTTCCTTATCCTCAGCGAGTTCCCACGGTAACTTTCCCCGGTGGATATATCTTGAATCAGCACATTTTTCCGGATCGTTCTTATAACTATAATCGTTCACCTGTCCCAGTTCGTCACCACTATATAACATTGGGATCCCTGACTGGGTCAACATATATGCATGCAGCATGATATCTTCTCTGACTGCTGCGTTCATTGCTTCTTCATCGTGTTCAAATCCGGCTTTTTCCCGTGAAATAATCATTCAGATAACGTTTATGCGGAATTTCTTTTATTCCCCATGGCCTCATCGTCTCATAATCCAGTCCCCATCCGATATCGTCATGGCAGCGCAGATAATTTAAGAATACATATTGCTTTGGCAGCTGGTTCACAATATCCATCTGTTTTTTCAGCAGCCGGATATCACCTGTTGCTATACTGTTCCAGGTCGTTGCCATAGTCGTCACATTATAAAGCATATGACATTCCGGCTTTTCAACCGTTCCAAAATACGGCACAACTTTTTCAGGTTCCATTACAACCTCTCCCAGAAGCAAAACACCCGGGCATACAATTTCTGCTATCATGCGCATCATACGGACAATTGTATGCACCTGTTTCAGATTTCTACATGTAGTTCCAAGTTCTTTCCAGATATACGGCACCGCATCGATTCGTACAATATCTATCCCCTGATTTGTCAGATACAGAAAGTTATATATCATCTCATTAAATACTCTCGGATTACGATAATTCAGATCCCACTGATACGGATAAAATGTTGTCATCACATAATGACCGGTTTCCGGAAGATAAGTAAAATTCCCCGGTGCTGTTGTCGGAAACACCTGCGGCACCGTCTTTTCGTATTTCTCCGGTATCTCTTCATTATCATAAAAGAAATACCGGCTCATATACTCCCCTTCGCCGGCTCTGGCGCGCCTCGCCCACTCATGATCTTCCGAAGTATGATTCATGACAAAGTCCATACATACATTGATGTCTTCTTCATGACACTTTTCTGTCAACTCTGCAAGATCCTTCATCGTCCCCAGATCCGGACGTACCTTACAAAAATCTGCCACCGCATAACCTCCATCTGATCTGCCTTTTGGTGTATCCAAGAACGGCATCAGATGCAGGCAGTTGATGTTACATTCTTTCAGATACGGAATTTTTTCTTTTACACCTTTCATATTCCCTGCGAAATTATCTGTATAAAGCATCATGCCAAGCATATCTTTTCCGTGATACCAATCTGGTCCTTTCTCTCTTTTTAGATCTCGTTCTTTTAATTTTTTACTGCGGCAGTTGTAATACTCATACATCTGCGAACACAATTCTGCAAACATATCACCATTCTGATAAAGTTCCATGTAAAGCCATCTGAGTTCATCATGATGTCTCTCTAATCTATGTTGAAAGATACTGTCATTTTTCTTTTCTCTTTTTTCCATTTTCTTTTGTTCCTTCCTCTAAAGAATCTTCCTATGTACTATTTTCCTGTAAAAAATGCAGAAGAAACTGCTTGTCAGCAGCTTCTCCTGCATTTACAGGTTCTTGTATTCTATTCTTCTCCCACCAGATGCATCTGGTACGCCTTGAATTCTCCCATCTCTACAGGCATCGGGATTCCTGCTTCCATAAGTGCTGCGCCATTATAAGTCTTTCCTGTTTCCGTATCACGATAAACCGCACTGCATTTCAATCCCTGAAGGTTTACATAATTCACAGTCATATTTCCATGAATCTCCTGCATCACTACATTCAGCAGTACTTCTTTCTGATCTTCTGATACGAATGCCCATGCTGCATATTCTTCCTTCGACGGATCAGACAAACGGTAATAAAGTCCCGTCTGGATCAGCGGTGCGAACTTCCGATATTCTTCTACCTGTGACCGGATCTCTTCTTTTTCTTCTTCAGAAAGTTTTCCGAGATTCAGTTCATATCCAAATGTTCCAGCCATTGCCACTACTCCTCTGGTATGCAGAGATGTAATTCTTCCTGTCTGATGATTCGGTACTGCCGATACATGTGAACCTACAGCGGATATCGGATAGCCAAACGATGTACCATACTGGATCTGTAATCTGTCCAATGCATCTGTATTATCACTGCACCAGATCTGTGACGTATAATACATCATTCCGGCGTCAAATCTTCCGCCGCCGCCACTGCATCCTTCGATGAGCAGATCTGGATATCTGGTTACGATTCTTTCCAGAAAGTCATACAGACCAATAACATAATCATACATAACCCTGCCCTGATCTTTCGTTCCCCTCGAAAATACATCCATCAGACTACGGTTCATATCCCATTTCACATACTCAATATTTCCCTGGTCCAATACTTTGCAGATCTGATCAAATATATGGTCTACAACTTCCTTTCTGGAGAAATCCAACACCAGTTGGTTTCTTGCATGAACCGGATTTCTTCCCGGGATCGTAAGTGCCCAATCCGGATGTTCTCTGTACAGATCACTGTCTTCTGAGATCATCTCCGGCTCTATCCAGATTCCGAATTTTACCCTAAGATCATTGATCTTCTGTATCAGACTTCCCAGTGTTCCGCCAAGCTTCTTCTCATTAACAAACCAGTCACCAAGACCGCTGTTATCATCATCACGTTTTCCAAACCATCCGTCATCCAGCACCAGCATATCAATGCCTACATTCTTTGCTTCTTTTGCCAGTTCATATAAGGTATTGCCGTCAAAATCAAAGTACGCTGCTTCCCAGCTGTTCACCAGAATCGGACGGATACTTTCTTTATACTTTCCTCTGCAGATATGCTGTCTGATACAGCGGTGCAGATTCTGCGAAAGCTGGTTCATTCCACTTCCCGAGAATGACAGGAGCACTTCCGGTGTATAAAACACCGATCCTGTTTCAAGCGGATAAGAAAACATCTCATCCTGCAGGCCAAGAAGTGCACGTGTCTGACCGAACTGGTCTTTCAATGCCTCTCCCTTAAAATTCCCACTATACACAAATGACATTACATAGCAGTTTCCGCAGCTGTCTGTTGTATGTTCATCTGCAAGGATCATCATCGGATTATACTGATGGCTTGAAGTTCCTCTTACACTTCCGATCACATGGCTTCCATGCGTAACTGGTTCTCTCTGCATCCTTCTTTCCATCGCATGTCTTCCGTAAAATGTCAGAAGATCATATTTACCATAAAGAAAATCAAGACACGCAGACTGTGCTTTCTGGATAAAAATCTTTCCATCACCATGATAAGCAATCTTTGCACTTCTGGTGATCACATCATAGTCCGGAAGTACACCATACAGAAGTGTTACTTCTACTCCTGTAACCACATCTTCCATTGTAATCTCAAGTGTCTGACTTTCTGTCTCTTCCGCATAGACTGCCGGAAGTCCCGGAATCTTATATTTCCCATTAGAAATCTGATGTGAACGGTATCGAAGATCACACGCTGTACTTCCGTCTGCATTTTCAATTATCAGAGCCGCACTTCTGTAATCCCCGGTTCCGTAACACGGATACTCCTGAGGGAGTGCATCCATCGAATAGGTTCTGTCACTTCCGGCATCATACGGATTGCCTGAAAATCCTCTGTCATAATATGTCAGAAGATAATCCATACAGCTTCCATCTGTCTTCTTTCCATAATACAGATGAAGAAGGAATCCAAAACGGTCTACCTGCATCTGATATGTTGTATTTTTTGTCTGTATTGTAAATGTCCTGTCTGCTTCACAGTAAACAATTCCCATTTCTTTGTCTCCTTTTTATGTCTCAAGTTCTATTTGCATTCCGATTATTTTACGGCTCCATTCACCACGCCATTCAGAATATGTTTCTGACAGATCAGATAAAAGATCAGGATTGGCAGAAGTGCCAGCAGGTACGAAGCAAATGCCAGATTGTAGTTCGTTCCAAACTGTGTCTGGAAATTAAGCTGTGCAAGCGGCAATGTATTCTTTCCGGTTCCTGACATGATAACCAACGGTGTCATTACATCATTCCATGTTCCGAGTGCTGTCAGAACCGCTACTGTCGCATGCATTGGTTTCATAATTGGAAAGATAATTTTCCAATAAGTTGTCCATGTACTTGCTCCGTCCACACATGCTGCTTCTTCCAGTGCCATCGGAATATTCGTCAGATATCCGGAATACAAAAGCACATTCATCGGCATATAAAAGACCAGATATAAGATAATAACTCCGGCTCTGTTCGCAAGTCCCATCTGCGCCGTCTGTTTTACCACCGGCATCATCAGGATTGCAAATGGTACGAACATACCGCTGACAACGTAAAAATAAATGAATTTATAAAATTTGCTATGTGCCTTATTTCGTGCAATTGCATATCCAAGCAGTGAGTGGATCAGAATGGCAAACACTACCGTCACGATCGTGATCAGCAGGCTGTTTCCCAGTGAATTCCAGAAATCCGTTACTTTCATTGCCTCTGCAAAATTACTCAGGCTGAAATGCTTTGGAAGCGATAATATTCCCGCAATATCATTTGTCATCTCCGAAGGCTTCTTCAGTGCAATGACAACGGTCATATATAACGGAAATATGACAGTGATCACCCCTGCGATCAAAAGAATCGTTACAGGCCAGTTTATTCTTTCTTTCCCAACTTTTTTCATTACAACTGTTCCTCCTTCTTACCGGTGATGGTCATCTGTACTACCGAGATCACTACGATCACAATAAAGAAAATGACTGCATTCGCACTCTGGAATCCGAACTGACCGCCGCTCATTCCGTTATTATAGATCAGGTACGAAATAGATTCTGTACTCTGGGCAGGACCACCTTTGGTCAATGCCATGATCTGGTCGAATACCATCAGGAAGTTTTTTACACTCAGAACCATATTAATAGAGAAAAATGGAATGATAAGTGGAAATGTCAGGTTCTTGAATTTCTTCCATCCTGTGGCACCGTCAATGGCTCCTGCTTCATACACATCCTCCGGAACCGTCTGAAGTCCCGAAATATAAATGATTGTATTCATTGCGATCGACTGCCATGCACACACGATCACGATTGCAATCCATGCAAGCTTTGTATTCGAAAGCATACTGGAGCTAAATGTCTCACTTCCGATCATTTTTCCAAACGCCGGAAGAATATAAGTAAAGAAGTAGTTGAAAATATATCCTACCACCAGTGCTCCCAGTACATTCGGGATAAAATATGCACCCCTTAGTGCACTTTTGAACTTAATCTTACTGTTCAATCCGAGTGCCATCAGAAGACTCAGTACATTTGTCAGGATTGTCGCCGCAATTGCCAGTTTAAATGTAAAGATATAGGAGCCTCCGACTCTGGAATCCGTAAACAGATCCTTATAATTCCGAAGTCCTACCCAGTCATAACTTCCATAACCTTTAAAGTTGGTAAAACTATAGATCACTCCTTTGATCAGCGGCAGCGTATTGAAGCAGAAAAATAATGCAACAATCGGAATCGTGATCAGAAGAAATGTCCGCTTTCTATCATTTAATTTATTCTTTTTCATCGTACTAACTCCTTGAATTTCCGTATTACCAGTAACTTTTTTCTCTTAGTTATTATGAGATTTCTCGTAATCCTCAACTTTACGGATAATATCACGATTGTATCTTACCCAGTCTGTATCGAATTTTTTAAGAAATGCTTTTGGATCTTTTTTCATCAGAAATGTCTGGATCTGTGCGTCTACCGCCATTTCCGATGGATAATAATGATCCTGGAAATCAGACATCTTTCCTTCTTTTATGTATTTTTTCATTCCATCAAGTGTTGATGCCAGTTCAAAATCTCCTTCTTTACAAGGGACTGCTTTCTGATCGTCCAGATACGCCTGTACGTTTTCATCTTTCAATAGAAAATCTAACACTTCATATGCTGCCTCTTTGTTCTTGCAGTCTTTCATGACGCAGAACTGAAGATCTATTCCTGAGTTCAACTGATTTTCTTCCGTGTTATTACTTGCCGGCATTACAAACGAATCAATCTCCATATCCGGATTCACCGTCTGGATCTGTGGAATTGCGTAACTTCCGATTGTATACATTGCAGATTCACCTTTTGCAAATGCTGTACATGCTCCGTTGTAATCATATGCAAACGGGTCATCCGGTCCATACGGAAGTAGTTCCAGCATACGTTCCGCTACTTCTTTATATTCTTTCGAAAATGTTGTCTTTCCACGATTCACCTGTGCACATACATCTGCCGGTGCAAGGTCTACCGCGATCGCATTCCATGGTGCAAGGCAGGTCCATGTATCTTTAAATCCAAAATAAAATGGCTGGATTCCTTCATCCTGCATTTCCTGACACAGGCTCATGAGTTCATTCCATGTTGTCGGAATCTTCCATCCATGTTCTTCGAACATTGCTTTGTTGTAAAGAATTCCTGCTGCATTTGCCGCATACGGGACTGCATAAGTTCCCTTTTCCGGAACAAACTCCAGGTTTTTATCAATTTCTTTGTATGCTTCTTTGATATCATCCAGTCCCTTGTAGTCTGAGATATCCATCAACATGTCCGAATCAATAAAGTTCGAATAGCTTACCTCTCCTCCGATTCCGATGATATCCGGGTTATCCTCTCGAATAAATCTTGTCTTCAAAACAGTCATTGCATCATTCGGAGATTCAATCGTAAGATGAATATCATCATGTGTGCGGTTGAATTCTTCTTCTATTTTCTCAAAAGTTTTTACTGCTTCCGGTTTATACTGCACAAGTTCTATTTCTGTCTTTCCTGTCTCTTTTTTCTGTCCGCATCCTTGCAGCATCATAGCCCCAGCCATCGTAAGAACCAGTCCGGCACTTACCAGTTTCCTGTACTTCCTATGCATGTTCCAAAACTCCTTTTTACTCCGTTCCTTCCTGATTTTGAACCTTTCCCGGGATATTTGTCTGTTTTCATCGTCAGGTTTTTGCTTTTCATCTATTACAAATGAATTGTAACATATCATAATGCGTCTATAAATATCTTGATTTTATATGTTTTATAGTAAAATGCAACTTTTCCCGTTATATATTGAAGTCATCTAGCATTTTGGTATATACTGATGAAAAAGGAGGTGTCGTATGAGTGACATTTTATTTTCTGTTTTTCCAAATGAGAATTTTGTAGATATCGGTTTGTATCAGTACGGCTGGGAACAGTGTGAACCTTCACATTCTTTCGGACCTGCTGCCAGAAATCATTATGTCTTTCATTATGTAATATCCGGCACCGGTACCTTAATGGCCAATGATTCTTCTGGTAACACGATAGAATATCAAATAAAAAGCGGACAGGGTTTTATGTTATTTCCTAATCAGATCAATACTTATATTGCAGATCAGGATCTGCCATGGGAATATACCTGGGTTGAATTTGACGGACTCCGCGCTAAAGAGATTGTTTCTACCGCCGGACTCAGTCCCGATCATCCGGTCTATCACGCCGGTTCAAAAGACCTTCGCAATGAAATGATGAACGAAATGCTATATATTGCCCGGCATCCGGGTTCTTCTTCCGAGTCGCCATTTCATATGATCGGCCATTTATATCTGTTTTTAGATTATTTCATGCGTTCCGCTGCTACCGTGCGCATGAATCAGAGTGGAAAGATCAGGGATTTTTACATAAAAGAAGCTTTATCTTATATTGAACAGAATTTCCAGAACAATATTACGATTGAAGATATTGCAGCCTTTTGCGGTCTGAACCGGAGTTATTTTGGGAAAATATTTCACGATACCATCGGAAAATCGCCACAGGAATTTCTGATTAGTTACCGTATGACAAAAGCTGCCGAACTTTTGAAGTTAACATCTCTGTCTATTGCTGATATCGGGAATGCTGTAGGATATCCAAATCAGTTACATTTTTCCAGAGCATTTAAGAATGTCTATGGGACTTCGCCAAGAAGCTGGCGGAATACTAATAAGTTGGAACCCGATTAATCTCTTGCATACTATGGTATGACAAAAGGACGTATGAAAAAACTTTCGTTTTTTCATACGTCCTTCCTGTTTTCATATTCACACTATCCACAAATCTTATCGATCCATGCGAATAACTCTTCCAGGTCGTAGTCTCCGGCATGCGGCATGCCCCATGGATACTGAAGTTCTACGTCTACTCCATGATTCTCAAGGCTGGCCGTCAGCATTGCTGAGATTGCCAGTGATGTATCTCTGTCGACTGCTCCGTGACGGATGCGGAAATGTTCTGCTTTTACTGCTTTGTTATCTGCGATATAATTCATCGGATTCATCATCTTGATCTGCTGGCCGTCGGCAAGTTCTCCTTTCACTGCACTGTGTTCTTTACTGAAGGCAGTGAAGTGACGATATTTTGTATCCGGCGTTCCGAACAGCTCATTTTCCGGCGTTCCCATAGATACGTTATCAAATGCCGGTGTCGCTTTCATACGTGTACGGAATCTGATGTATTTGTCAAAATCCACTTTTGTTACGGTACCATTTTCGATCGTCATCCAGTCCAGGCCTGACAGATCGGTGCCTTTTTCATACTCTTTCTGTACACATTTCTTCACATAAGAAAGAACATATTCTTTGAAGTTTCCGTCTCCGTTCTCATCCAGTTCCAGTGCATTTCCCGCCGTGTCTTTCAGACCAAGTCCATTCACATAAGCCGGGAATAATGACTTTAATTCTTCTGCCATCTTCTGCTGTGCTTCGGTCATCGTTCCTTCATCCACGATGAATGTCGGATCCGTCTCCCCTTCCTGCGGAGGGATCTCGATCTTCTTGGAATAATCATTTAATCCGCAGAATTCCCACTCATATGCCATGTCGGCATGATCCAGATTGGTGATCGGACAATAGCAGGATGCTGCATAGATCGCATCGCTTTCTTCTGCTGCTCCAAGCTCTTTTAAATATGGCTCATAGTCCGGATGATCACCTGTGCTCCCAAGAAGAGAAGACATTGCCCCGCCTGCACTGGTTCCGTTGGAAATGATCTTATTCACATCTCCCGGAATGGTCTCTGCATTATGGCGCAGGAAACGGATCGCTGCTTTCAGATCGCAAAGTGCTGCTGGTGCACAGCCTAAGAACTTTCCGTCTGCATCTTCCATCTCTCTTCCACGCGCTCCCGCAGATACTACAACATATCCATGAAGCAACGCGAAAAATGTTGCATTTGTCTTCCCATGTATATTCTTTCCCGGTCGTTCCTGTGGTCCCGGCATATATCCGCCGATTGTATTCGGCAGAAAAATCGGTGCATTTTCCAGGTTATATCCATTCACAGATTTTCCTTCGTAGAATACTTCCGGTACAAATATGCTGAGTCTCTCCATCTTGTCATCAACCGGATTAGTTACATACGGAATATCCTCATATGCCCGGTAAGTAAGTGTCTGTCCCTCCATTGTGACAGTTTCTACTGTATATTTTTCTTGATCGAATACTAATTTACACATTGTCCTTTTCTCCTGCCTGTTTGATTTGTTCAAATATTTTTATAGGTATTCTTTTATGATTGCTTACGCTTTGTGTCTCTGCTCCAGATCTTTCTTGATCTGTCCTTCATATTTATCGATGTTCAGGAGCAGGCTGACTACCAGAAGCAGTGCTGCAAGGATTACTCCAAACCATACATATGCAAAGATGATGGCTGAGTTGGCAGATGCTGTCTGTACTTTTGCAGTTCCCACATATCCGCCGGCTGCGATGATCCAGCTTGCGATAGCTGCTCCAAGTCCTAATCCTACTTTCTGTCCAAAGCTTACACAGCTGTTTACAAGTCCCTCGGAACGCACATTGAATTTCCACTCACCATAGTCAACAACCTGAGCCGATAATGCGAATCCACAAGCGAAGATTGCTCCATTTCCAAATCCTCTTACGACTGTTCCGACAATAGCAAGTGTTCCGCTGTAAGGATTAATTGCCACGATCAGGAAACCCGCCAGCATCAGGATCGAACTGAGGATCAGTGTCTTCTGATGTCCCATTTTCTTAACGATTGCAGGTACAAAACAGTTTCCAATAATAACCGGAAGTGTCAGTGCCATAGAAAGTGGTGTCATCATGTTCATGTCTTTTAAAATATTTCCACAATAATATACAGTCATGGATCCGTTGCCTGACGCAATGCTCAGTACCAGGATAAATAATGCTGCTACAAGGTAGAAATATTTGTTCTTTAAAATAGCCGGAACTGCTTCTTTTAACGGAACCGTCTCTACTTTTACTTCTTCTGTCTCTGCATCCATATCCAGATGTTCTCTGACTCCCCAGAAGCAAATCAGAAGCATCAGCGCTGTGAGCAGGCCGTACACGATAGATACGCTTCTCCAACCGGCTGCCGTTACGAACTTAATCGTAAATCCGGTAACGATAAGCTGTACAATGTTATTGACGATCTGGTTAATGGATGTCATACTCTGACGGTCATTGACGTCTAATGTCACACGTGACAGAAGTGCCGTATGTGAGATCATGTATGCAGTAAATGCAATACAGTTCAAAAATACATATGTAATATACGCATAGATCAGTTTTGCCGAGCTGCTAAGTGATTCCGGCACGTTAAATGTCAGGATCAGACCGATACAGATAACCGGCGCACTGATCAGGATCCACGGTCTTGCTTTTCCCCATTTTGTTCTTGTCTTATCAACGATTCCACCCATCATGACATCGCTGATACCATCCAGAAGTCTTGCAACCAGCATCATCGTTCCAACTGCCGCAGCTGCGATTCCGACTGAATCCGTATAGTAAGCTGTTAAAAATGTTCCCAGGATCTGTGTAATGATATTTCCGCCTCCTGAACCGATACCATAACAGATCTTTTCCTTTACGCTAACTTTCGTATTCATAAAAATTCCCTTTCTCAAAATCTCTGATTATTTTTTCATTTCGAAATGCATGCATCTTGTTGACGGTATTATCTTACCTCTTTTTGCAAATGTCTTCTTTACAATTATTAGCTTTAAAATTACAAAAAATTGCACATCTTCTCTTTTATTTACATAAAAAACAAGCCGGAAAATACAATTTCCCGGCAATGTTTCTATTATCTTGTTTCATGTTCTTTCTTTTGCATATGCATCTTCCGGTACTGATACGGCGTATCTCCATACACCCGTTTGAACGCATTGATCAGTCCTCTGGCATCCGCAAATCCGCAATCCAGCGCAATATCCAGAATTGATCGTTCCGTATACACAATCGGATCATATGCCTGTTTCAGACGGTAATGCATGACATATTCCTTAAATGTCATGCCCGTATTCTTTTTGAAAAATCTGGAAAAATATTCTTTGGTAAAATAGAATCGTTTTGCTACCTCATACTGCGTGATCTCTTCTGTATAATGTACCTCCACGTACTGCATAATTCCTCTTAAACGCTCCAGATTCTTCTGATTATTGATTGGAAATACCGTTTCCCTTACCACCAGATCATCCCGGCATAAAAGATACATCAGCTCATACAACATAGACATAAGTCTTAGATTTTCATACGGTTCATGCTCTTTTTCTTTCCCGGCATAGCCAGAAAATTCTTTCATCAGCTGTTCGATTTTCTCCATATCCGAATCTGCCTCCGGCAGGAAATACATCTGTTCCAGGTTCGGAACCAGCTTTTTTACAAAGTCTACATTTACCAGAAGTACTACTGCAATTACTTCTGGTATTCCAAGTGTTCCTTCATCGGATATTACTTTATGAATACTCTCTGAATTGGTAACGAATAATTTTCCCGGTGCTGCCCGGTGAACTTTTCCATCGATGTAATGTAATGCATATCCTTCAAATGTATATACAATCTCTAGCTCCTGATGCCAGTGTTCCAGAACGTCTTTGATATCGCCCCGGTCGTCCTGTATGGTCCGGCCTGTGAAGTTCTGGATCTGGAATGGAAGGCTGTGTGTGTATTCTACAATTTCGTAATTATTAAACATATTACTCCTTTTGAGGCCATTACTTGTCCACGATTTCCCCCGCAATTATCCGCATGGCTTCCACAATTTCCGCAATCTGTTCTTTCGTGATCCCGTCCATGTGAATACCTCCGGTGCACACCACGGTCGTTTTCTTTCCTGCCGATACTTTTTCAGCAAGATAACGGCATACTTCCTCGTCCTTATGCCCCGTCACGTTCAGTACCGATGCCGTGCTGCTCATCTTGCCGCTACCGTCAAGAGACGGTCTTGGAATCGCAAGGACGGTACAGCCTATATGTGGGCATTCCCCACCGCTTACTAATATGTGGTAATCATCGCCGAGTCTGCGAACTTCCACACAGATCTCAGTAAATGTCAGCTTTTTCTTTATTTCCCAGAAGTTATCGGTCTCCATACTGTGACACTCCCTTCTCTACACAAGTCCGGTCCATCGACGGTATTCTCTCGCCTCTATCCCGAACGGTTCCACCAGCTTTGCCGCAATATGATATGTCATCTCTTCGATATTCTCCGGCTGATGGTAAAATGTCATCATCGGCGGAATGATCCGGACCCCCGGAATCGTCGCAAGTTCGGAAAGGTTACGGAGATGTATCGCACTAAGCGGAGTCTCCCTTGCTGCAAGGACCAGTGTCCGCTGTTCCTTGATCGTCACATCTGCCGCTCGCAAGATCAGATTGTCTGCATAGCCGCTGTGGATACCTGCCACAGTCTTCATACTGCATGGAACGATCAGCATTCCTTCCGTACGGAAGGATCCGCTTGCCGGTCCGGCTCCGATATCTTTTGTATCACATACCTGATCTGCAAGTGCTTCGATTTCTTCTACTGTGTCTTTTGTTTCCTGCTGTAATGTAATTTTCGCACTGTCACTTAAGATCAGAATGGATTCATAGTCTGAATCCTCCCGGATGATCTGCAGACACATTTTCAGGATTGGAAGACCGCTCGCGCCGGTTGCCGCCACAACTATGCGTTTTCTGTCCTTTTTGTCTTTTCTGCTTTTCGTCAGAAGACATTCCTTATCTTCTCTACTCTCCCTGCACATCTTATTTCACCCAATGCTCCGGATCTACATCCATGAACTGTGCACGCTTGAATCTGTCTTTCTGATCATACGGAACAGTACAGTCGAAGATTGTCTTGCATGCGATTCCGTGATCGCGGATACTGCCGGAGCAGCTCGGATCATTGGACGGATCCAGCGGATGGCATCTGACTCCCGGAATTGTAATAATATCTGCATCTCCCTGGAATCTTGTATTCATCGCCCACAGTACATCGTTCATATCAAAGCAGTCTACATCTTCATCAACCAGGAATACATGTTTCAGCTCACTGAATGCAGAGAATGCCAGAAGTGCTGCCTGTCTCTGTCTTCCTTCATCACTGGCCGTAAGCTTCTTAAACTGCAGAACGGCCATATATTTTCCGCCGCCCGGTGAAGCGCAATATACGTTCTGAAGTCTTCCAGGCATTGCCTTTTCCACCATTCCGTAAATGCTTGCTTCCGTCGGGATTCCGGCCATAGATACATGTTCCTCACTCGGTCCGATACAAGTCTGCATGATCGGGTTCTTTCTGTGTGTTACAGCTGTTACTTTGATCATCCAGCACTGGTCACTTGCCGGTCCTGTATATCCAGGGAATTCCGGCATAGCATATCCTGTATGGCTGTTCTGATCTTCCTGTACTCTTACATTCGGAACAACTTCCCCTTCGATCACATACTCCGCATTGGCGATCGCACGTTCATTTACCGTCAGGCATTTGCAAAGTCTGACCGGTTCACCCCTGAGGGCACCTGCAACTGCAAGTTCATCATATCCCATCGGTGTTGTTGGCGGCTCAAAGCAAGAGCCGATCTCAATTGCAGGATCTACTCCGATACTGATCGAGATTGGCAGACGCTGTCCAAGCTCTTCTGCTCTTTCTGCCATTGCTCCGATGTGGCGTGCACCCGGTGTAAAGAAGATCGATAATTCATCTTTCCCCTGGATGCAGAGTCTGTGGATCGTCACATCACTTACTCCGGTATCCGGATGCGATGCGTAGCACATTCCAAGCGTAATGTACGGACCCGCATCTACCGGCGTATTCGTCGGTGCCGGTACTAATTTGTATAAGTCAAAATCCGGATCTGTCGCTTTGTGTACAACTTCCTGACAAGGTGCTGCTTCTTCTGTCAGCACCGGCGGGATCGGGTTATCCACGCTGTGATATAATTTCTTTCCGAGATCTTTCGGATCACATTCCAGCAATGCACCGACTCTTGTTCTGCTCGCAAGCACGCCGATCGCAACTCTTGCTCCCGGATGTCCTTTTACATTGTTAAATATCATTGCCGGTCCTTCTTTGGTCGGACGCATAACGGTTCCGCCTGCCCCGACATGACGGTATACACCGGAAAGCTCTGCCATCGGCTCGACTTCCACATCTGTTTCAATCAGCTGTCCCGGCATATCTTCTAACATTTTTAACGCACTTCTGAGATCTGTGACTTTTGCTGCCATAAAATAATCCTCCTATTTCATATTATCATTTCAAATCTGCGGATTTACTTATCCTCTTTCCTCCCATTCTAATAATCTCTCAATAGAAAATCAATTCCACTTATGCTATAATTGATTCCAAAACGGAATGAATTGTTTTATATTTTTACCTAACCCAAGGAGACCTCAGATATGACATTTGATCAGATTCAGTATTTTATTGCCATCGCTGAATGCAATACCTATTTTGACGCTGCTGAAGAACTGAATATCTCGCAGTCAGCACTTTCAAAACAGATCATAAAATTAGAAAAAGAGCTTGGCGTCACTCTGCTCGACCGCTCCCGTCGGAAGGCTTCCCTTACCCCCGCCGGAGAGACCTTTTACCAGGATGCCCTGGCCCTTCGCCGGCAATATGAGATCATGACCGGACATATGAAGAAGTACAAGATTCCCATGGGAAATAAAAATGAACTCCGTATCGGAACGCTGCCGATCCTGACACAGTACGGACTGACCGCACATTTCCGTCAGTTCACCGAATCCCATCCGGACATTCATCTCATTCTCGATGAAGTCGAAGAAAATGACTTAAAAAAAGGACTGCTATCCAGCCAGTATGACCTTATTATCTGCCGGGAACAGATGATAGCCGATCAGAGCGACATTTCTTCCGTCTATCTTGCGGACGATGAACTGGTCACCGTCCTTCCCGTTGGACATCCGCTTGACGGACCCGTATCACTTTCCGCTCTTGCAGACGAGTCATTCATCCTGATGAACCGCTACACCTCCGTCTATCAGATCTGTCAGGCACTGTTCGCAAATGTGCCGGTCCACCCACAGATTCTAAGAACCGGACGTGTCGAATCGATCATCAGCGCCGTTGCCATCGGGGAGGGCGTAAGCCTCCTTCCATACAGTAACTTCAAGCTCTTTCATCATGAGCACGTAAAGACACTGCCGCTTACGCCTCCGGTAAAGCTTCCTGTCGTAATTGCCGGCACGAAAAAACGGATAAATTCCTCTATCTGTCAGGAATTCATCCGTTGTATGACGGAACATTAAGTTTTATAACCAGATTGCCCAGATCATCAATTGGTTGATTTCACATTTCATAGCACGCTATGATAATTTTGTATGTTTTTAGCGTATTTTGTCAGCTATAAACGGTACATATCTCTGGCATTTTTCTCCGTCTGTTCGACTACTTCTTCATACGTAATGCCCTTTAATTCCGCAATCTTCTCTGCCACATAACGGATATAAACAGAATTATTGCGCTTTCCACGGTTTGGTTCCGGCGCCATGTACGGGCAGTCCGTTTCAAGTACGATTGATGTCAGCGGAATATTTTCCACTACTTCCTTCAACTTCTTCGCATTCTTGAACGTTACCACTCCGCCAACGCCGATGTAAAATCCCATCTTGATATATTCTTGTGCCATTTCTTTTGAATAAGAATAACAATGGATCACGCCGCTTAGTCCTTTCGCATGCCCCTTCATAATCTCCATGGTATCTGCCGCTGCCTCCCGGCTGTGGATCAGAACCGGAAGATCCAACTCTCTTGCCAGTTCCAGCTGCCGTATGAACCATTTTTTCTGCACTTCTCTCGGCTCATTGTCCCAGTAATAATCCAGACCGATCTCGCCTACCGCAACCACTTTCTCCTCTTTAAACAGCTCTTTCATCTGTGCAAAGGTCTCTTCATTCAGGCTTCCTACCTCATCCGGATGAATCCCGACTGCCGCATATACAAATGGATACTCCTTTGCAAGTGCGATAACCTTTCTGCATGAATTGTATGTTGCACTGACATTTATAATTGTGCCAACGCCCTGCTCTTCCATAGAATTCAGCAATTCTACTCTGTCCTCATTAAACTGCTCATCGTCATAATGTGCATGTGTATCAAATATCATATATCCCTCCGGGGACGGAGGATTTTCAAAAATAATGTCTTAAATCCTCCGTCCCAAATCAAAAATGTCCTGTCCCCAGTATCCCAATATTTATCCCATCTTTTCCACACGTTATCCCAAGGAATTTCATGGTTATCCCACCCTTATCCCAAGGTTTTCCACATACTTATCCACATCATGTGGATAACTTGTGTGACAGATACTGTATATAGATGTCGGATATTGGAGATATATATCAAACAAGGACGGTGATTCCAAAAATCCTCCGTCCTCATTTTCATTCTTTCATATACAAAGCCAACTATTATCAACCAGTTTCTTTGTATCTTTCTATACTTACATTAGCAGATCTCTGCACCGGCCGGCATATTTTTCTCCGGTGTCATAAGTGCCAGGTTGCCTTCTGCGTCTTCCGCACACAGTAACATACCTTCAGATAATACTCCGGCAAGTTTTGCAGGTTTTAAGTTCACAAGAACCATAACCTTCTTACCAACCATCTCTTCTGCTGAGTAATGTTTCTTAATTCCGGATACGATCTGTTTTACTTCGCTTCCGATCTTAACCTGTGAGCAGAGAAGTTTCTTAGATTTTTTCACTTCTTCGCAGGCAATGATCTCACCAACCTGGAACTGCATCTTTCCGAAGTCATCGAATGTGATCTCTGGTTTTGCTTCGATGTCGATCACTTCTTCGTCAACTTCTTCTTTTGCCTCTTCCTTCTCTTCTACATGTGGATGAAGTTCTTCTACTTTCTTCATTACTTCATTGACGTCCAGTCTTGCGAAAAGGATTTCTGGTTTCTCTGTTACTTTTCCATCACCAAGCTGAGCAAGAATCTTCTCAGATGTTTCTGGCATGAAGGATTCCAGAAGTTTTGCTCCTGCTTTGATGCTCTCGATCAGGTTGTAGAGAACTGTCTCCAGACGATCTTTCTTAGCCTCGTCTTTTGCAAGTGCCCATGGCATTGTCTCATCGATGTATTTGTTGCAGCGTTTGAACAGTACGAAGATCTCTGTGATTGCATCTGCGACACGCAGTTCATCCATCTTCGCATCGACTCTCTTCGGAGTATCTTCTGTGACAGCCTTAAGATCTGCATCGACAGCCTTTTCTTCTTCTGTCTCGGCAACCCCCTTATCTGTTACAACACCGCCGAAGTATTTATTTGTCATGGAAATAGTTCTGTTTACCAGGTTTCCAAGTGTATTTGCAAGGTCAGAGTTCATACGCTCTACCATCAGCTCCCATGAGATTACACCATCATTTTCAAATGGCATCTCGTGAAGTACGAAGTAACGTACTGCATCTACTCCAAAGAAATCTACCAGTTCATCTGCGTAAAGTACATTTCCTTTGGACTTACTCATCTTACCGTCGCCCTGCAGAAGCCATGGATGTCCGAATACCTGTTTTGGAAGTGGAAGATCCAGTGCCATCAGGAAGATTGGCCAGTAAATCGTGTGGAAACGAATGATATCTTTTCCGATCAGATGAAGGTCTGCAGGCCAGTTCTTGTTGAACAGCTCTGTGCTGTTGCCGTCACAGTCATATCCGATTCCTGTGATATAGTTGGTCAGCGCATCAAGCCATACGTATACGACGTGTTTTGGATCGAAGTCTACCGGGATTCCCCACTTGAAGGATGTTCTGGATACACACAGATCCTGAAGTCCCGGAAGCAGGAAGTTGTTCATCATCTCATTTTTACGGGATACAGGCTGAATGAACTCTGGATGCTCATTGATGTAGTTGATCAGTCTGTCTGCGTATTTGCTCATCTTGAAGAAATATGCTTCTTCTTTTGCAGGCTTACACTCACGTCCGCAGTCCGGGCATTTGCCGTCTACTAACTGAGACTCTGTCCAGAAAGACTCACACGGAGTACAGTACATTCCTTCGTAAGCTCCTTTGTAAATATCTCCCTGATCGTACAATTTTTTGAAAATCTTTTTAACCTGTGCTTCATGATCTTCGTCTGTTGTACGGATGAATTTGTCATAAGAAGTGTTCATCAGATCCCAGATCTTCTTGATCTCGCCTGATGCATTGTCAACGAATTCCTTTGGTGTAACACCTGCTTCGTCTGCTTTCAGCTCAATCTTCTGTCCATGTTCGTCTGTTCCTGTCTGGAAGAATACATCGTATCCCTGACTTCTTTTATATCTTGCGATGGCATCTGCCAGCACGATCTCGTATGTGTTACCGATGTGCGGTTTGCCTGATGCATAAGCGATTGCTGTTGTAATATAATATTTTCCTTTATTACATTTTTCACACATGTCTTTTTCTCTCCTTTTATGTTTACCGGATATATTTCCTTCGCAGAATCTGAATATCTACATAACCTGCTGCCTGCAGGCTTTGGCTGCCAACAGATTTCTTTTCTATATAAACAAAAAATCTTCCCTGAATTCACTCCTCATAACTTCTGTTACAATTCATAAATCTCAGGGAAGACGAAAATCCGTGTTACCACTTCCATTCACTGCCAGTCTCGCAACTGATAGTCTCTGCGGGTGAAGCTGTTCACTCCACCTCACCGCTGTAAAGGGCGGAGCCCTTTGTGAACTTACATCTTTATCTATCTTTATCAATGCTCATCCACACCGCTCAGTAAGCCATCTTCTGTAACGTTCCACCTATCCCTCTCAGCAGCACACTGCGGCATCCTCACCGGCAGTTCACGGGATTCTCTGTAAGATTTCCTGTTACATACTCTCTTCATCACTGCGTTTGTCATATATCCACTCGTAATTTAAATCGTAGCATATAAGCGGGCGGGATGTCAAGGACTACAGACTGTACTCATCAATCTTCTGCAATTCTTCCTCTGTAAATGGCGCACTGTGTATTGCTTTTATATTATCCAGGATCTGCTGCGTTTTTGATGCACCGATCAGGACACTGGTAACTTCTTTTTTCTGAAGAAGCCAGGCAAGTGCCATATCCGCAAGCTTCTCACCACGCTGAGCCGCCAGTTCATTTAACTTACGAATCTGTTCCATACGCTCTGCGGTAAGAATACTTTCTTTCAAAAATCTTCCGTCCTTTCGAATACGGCTGTCTTCCGGGATCCCATTGAGATAACGGTCCGTCAACTGTCCCTGTGCCAGAGGACTGAATGTAATGAGTCCTTTTTTCAGATTGCCGGTCATATCCTTTAATCCATTCTTTTCTACTGTTCTGTCAAATATAGAATAACAGTTCTGATTGATCACAAACGGGCATTTCAGATCTTTCAGGATCGCTGCTGCCTGTTCCAAAGTCTCTCCATCATAATTTGAAAGTCCTACATAGAGTGCCTTTCCCTGACAAACAGCTGTTGCCAGAGCTCCCATCGTCTCCTCAAGCGGTGTCTCCAGATCCATTCTGTGGTGATAGAAAATATCCACATAATCCAGTCCCATACGTTTCAGGCTCTGATCCAGGCTCGCCAGCAGATATTTGCGGCTGCCCCAGTTGCCGTAAGGGCCTTCCCACATATCAAATCCGGCCTTTGTCGTAATGATCAGTTCATCACGATATGGCATCAGATCTTCTTTTAATATTCTGCCGAAATTTTTCTCCGCACTTCCGTAAGCCGGACCGTAATTATTGGCAAGATCAAACTGCGTGATGCCATTGTCAAATGCTGTGAAGCAAAGCTGTCTCATATTTTCATAATCGGAAGCATCTCCGAAATTATGCCATAAGCCAAGCGAAATCTTGGGAAGCAGTAATCCGCTTCTTCCACAGCGGTTATATTCCATGATATTGTATCGTTCTTTTGCAGGTGTATACATTATTCATTCCTCCTGTCTTTCGTATACCTCATGTTTCATATCTTTAAGCAGTTTCTTTATTTTATATAATAGAATCGTCGCAAATGATTTGCAACGATTTTTGTTTTCGTCGCAAATGATTTGCAACGATTTTTGTTTTCGTTGCAAACGATTTTCGACGATTCTGTTTTTTGTTGCAAATTGATTGCGACGATTCTAACTTCTTAAATGTATGGATTTCTGGAATCACTATTTCACACATTCACCATTTTACATTTTCTATAATTTAAAAATGTTGTTTTATTTGCTGATGATATATGTAAATAACTGTTCTATGTATTTTCCAAAATATTTCAAAACACTATCTACATATGTATTTTCAAAAACAAAGCTATATGCTTTTGGGTACATTGTCGTTAAAAACATATAACACATTCCAACATAAAAATGCATCCATATCACTTTAACTATAATATTTTGCACCAAATTGATGAAGCCACCTATTTCCGCTTCCATTGCAAATCCCTCATTCATCTTATATGGCAGCCAGGCTCCGCCTCCAAATGCAATTCCAGTTATCAGTAAAATTTCCGCCAAAGCCGGTATAAACATAATTACCATCCATCCTGAATGTGTTTTAAAATTATCAGAAATACAATTCAAATACATCAAAGTAATTGCAATATACCCTGTTTGTAAAATAAGATCGAACACAGTATTGATAATTATATATATAATTGCCTTAATTTTATCCGTTATTTCTCCATATGTTACTATTTCACTTACAAGTACTCCCAATACTGTTATTACAACAATTACTGTTTTATGTTTCAATATAAATGCTACTACTACGCTCGTCACACCTGCTCCTGTTGCTAATCCACCAAAAATCAGCGCAGCAAGCAACACTGAATCAATAAAAATGAAAATCATATTTTCCCACATCCTAATTAGTAATTTTATAAAATTCTTCTATATTCTCATCATATTCAAAAAATATATCTTCATATTGTTGTCCCTCGTTATATTCCGGGTCTTCTGCTATATATTTATTGCGATTTTCGTCAATTCTAAAATTCATATACTTTCCAGATATCTGCAACTCGTACGGCTGTCCATTTTTCACTCCATATAAACAACTGACAGACGATGTTTGATACTCATGTTTTTCATAATTAAAGAAAAGATTTCCTCCTCCTAAAACTTCATCATTCATTGATATGTTTTCTTCTTTTTTAATACACTGACACTCACCATTACTGTCAACAAACCAAATCTCAGCCGTATGATATCCCCAATATGGATCTTTTGAATCATCTGTAGCAAGCGCAAATGATTCATTATTTCCATCCGCATCAAAATCTGCTGTTGTTATGTACACAACTTTTAAATTTGTGGCTTTTTCCATAGCCGCTCTCATGTCTTCTGCTGTTCCTGTAAACTTCTCTCCTTTTGTTTCCGGCTTTTCTTCTGCCATTTCTGCTACTTCTTTTTCTTTTATTTTTTTCATTTCACAATATTGCAGAGCCTTTTTTTAAATAAAAATTTATAT
>OGRL01000418.1_pt1 | contig 37634 bp, 63 predicted proteins | sample 1553481 | NCBI WGS metagenome assembly OGRL01 (sample SAMEA2580036, study PRJEB22360) | human gut metagenome
TCAGCTGGGAGAGCGCTTGAATGGCATTCAAGAGGTCAGCGGTTCGATCCCGCTTGTCTCCACCACTGTTAGAAGTAGGCACTGCAATAGTTTGCAGTGCTTTTTTTATTGCATGGGAGTTTCCTTTCAATGGGTCAAGGGAGTTGAATGGGAGTTTGTAAATTATTTTGACCTTTTAGTAATACATATTTTCAGCAATTTCTGCAAGCCTTTTTCCGCTACCTTTTTTCTTGTGTGCATATTTCAAGGTTGTTTCAATTTTGCTATGCCCTACAGCTGCACTGACATCTGCTAGTGGCATTTGTGCCAACATTTCAGTGATGTATGTATGCCTGAGAAAATGAAAGCGCCTGTAGGGTATATTCAGCTCACTCAGAATACGTTTCCATGTTCTACGCATATTATTACGACTTATGGGCGTACCTGTACGAGTACTGAAAAGATATTCGCTTGCATATTCAGTGCGTTCTATATATTCATCCAAGATATCGCATAGCTTACGACTAAGATCATAGGTACGTATTGATTGTCTATTTTTTGTATTGCCAAGAATTGTTTTATTGTTTTTATCTTGTTTTACAGACTTTTTTATTTTTATCTGCTGATTGGTGGAATTATACCATTTTTTTAATATACCTAACAACTCACCGATACGGCATCCGGTGGATACTTCAAGCAAAATCATTACATAATATTTATGTTGATTGTGATCTGATTTTAGGTAATTTAAAATAGTTTTGATTTCTTCCTGAGAAAATGGTTCAGGTTCATCATCTTCGTTTTTATAGGCCATTTCTGGCTTGGGAACAGCAAGCATAGGATTGAATTGAATTATTTGTCGAGATACAGCAAACGTAAATATCATTTTTAAAAATTCATATGTTTTGCGCTTGTCATCTTGACTGCTTTTTAAACTCAAAAAGTAGTGCTGTAAAATTTCAGTTGTTATATTTTTTATGGGATATTTTACCAAAGGAGCTATTTTGTTGGCCCGGCGCTGATAAAATATTTCTGTTCCTTCTGATACAGTAGGATATGTTTTAAAATCAGCAAGATATTTAATAACAAATTTTCCAAACGGAGCTAAGCCATCTTTATTATAGACATTTTGTTTGATTTTGGCTATTTCTTCGTTTTTGTAGTCGATAGCTTCCTGCTGCGAATCAAAACGCTTCTGGATAACACCGGCCGGCGTTACTATTCTTACACGCCATTTTTGACGTTGTTTTTCAAAATATACTGAGCCTTCGCCTTTGGCTCGAACACGTGACATAAAATATCAACTCCTTTTAAAACGTATGTTTGCATAGAATGAGTAAAAATTTGCAGCTCATATGAGCTGCTTTTTATTTGTCAGTTTCTTTTAATTGTTTTCTAGCGTCCAGCGGTAGTATTATTCAAACTGTGACAAATTTTCACAGTTTGAATAATTGTTAGATGCAAGAATTATTATGATATATTATAATAATTATGAGAGAAGGTGTAAGTATGGAAAATGTTAATATTGAAAAAACCACAGATGAAATAATTTTTGTACTTAACAATAATAATGTTCCTATTGGGCTTTTTGATTTTATTTTTGAACATACGAAAAAGAAAGCAGAAGATAATACAATTCCTTATAGGCCTAAGCGTTTTAATATAATGGATGTAGCGATGTCAGATACTACAGATAATGCTACAGAGCCTAAGGGATGAAATACTTTTTTGTTTCTTTCCAAATAGATTGTTCTCTGACCGAGTTTAAATAATCTCTACCTAGAGGGGTAATGTCTAAAATATTTACATCGCGAATATGCTGTAAGTAATGAGAGTCTTTAAGATATTTTAAATGATATTTTATCTTTTGCACTTCTACTGCAGGGAAATCTTCAGCTATACTTAGCACATGAATTGTTTTTTCGCCGTCAGTCTTATCTTCGACATATAAAAGTAAGTCGCGTATTAAATCATAGTCCAGCTTCATAGTTAATTACCTGTATATTGCCGCTCCATTAGGAGCGGCTTTTTGTTTTAATAACCTGTTTTTCTAACTGCTAATGGCATTTTCACCTTATCGCCGGTCATACCGCCACGAGCTTCTAATTCAAAATCAGAAATTTTTAAGTTGGTTGGAACATCATATACAAAAGTGCTGTCTATAACCATGCCAGGATTTAATTTTGTTAAAAATCCTTTTGTATGATTTTCAGAAATCTGAACTGCAGTCATACCTTCCACTGACGTAGAGAATTGCCTTCCTTGGTTATCTATTAAGTTAAAGGAATTTGAATCAACTGTTATGGCATCTTTTTGATTATTTGAGACCATAACCTTTACTATAACGAACTTACCTTGTGCAGATTCTTGAAAATAACCGCTTCCAACTGTTTTTGCTTCTGATACATCTGTAACTGTAAATAAAACATTTGATGCTTCTTCAGCATAAAGTTGCCCTATTGGGGTGTTAAATACAGGCAAGCCTTTTCCAGTAGTGATTTTGGAATATTCATTTAAGTAATCAAATGCTGATTTGTCCCTATTTTTTAATGCTTGATCAACATTATTAACATCATTTTTTTCGACTATATCAAGCAATTCTATATATGTTTCTTCTATTTTAACTAACTTATTTTTTAATGGTTCAACTTCTTTGTTTTCAATTTTAGCTTGTTTTATTTTTTCAATTGAATCTTTAAACTTTTGTGGTAGACCAGATGCAATAACTGCTTTGAAGGCTTCTTCAGAATCGCCATGCTTTGTTATTGCATCATTCATAGTTTTATTTAATTCAGCTACTAACCCTTTTTTCAAGCCTTGCACATAATAAGTTTCATTGAATTGCTTGGCTTCTTCTTTCGGACTAGGTCCACCGCACCCGGTGAAAATTAATAGAGTAAATAAGCTGAGCAAGATTAATAATAATTTTTTCATTTAGATTCATCCCCTTGATCTTCTTCAGCAAATCGTTTTGCAGATTCAATTAGTTCGTCAGCATAATTAAAAATACTATTTATGTTTTCTAATGGATATTTTTTGCCAGTAGGAGTGCCGTCAGGTAAAATAAGATATTTAGTAGCTTTTTCTACCTTTAAACGACAGATCCATTTATAGTTTTTGTTATCAAAAAGAACACCAAAATAACTTGCGGTATCACGGCAGTAAATTTTTTCTATCGGTAATACCTTAAAAAGAATAGCTTTTACAATTGCAAAACCGTCTAATTCTTCTTGGGTAGTTATAATTTTGTTCTTCTCTTCAATATCGGGATTTTCATCTGTTGATTCGATGGTAGAACTGTTTGCATTCGGAAGCCCGGCATTTTCATCTACAGTAGATTTGTTAAGAGCAGCTGAGATACGGTCGTTAACAAGGTCATTCACAAATTGATTTAATGATTTTTTTATAACTGGTTTAAATTTATCAACGATGTTTTGAGTTTTACGTCCGCAGTAAACCTCGCCTAATACATAGTTAATAAAATCGTCATCAGGTTCTTCTAATTGTTTTTTGAGTAATTGCTTTACATGGTTCGTATACTTTAGATCTTCTGCGGCACTAAAAACAGCTTCAATACTAAAGCTGGACTTATGGAATTTCTTTAATTCGTGCAAATCTTGTTCTTTCATTTGGGTAATATCAAATACAAAGAAAGGTTGTTGATCCATTTTGTTGGGTTCATCAAGGTCGGTAAAAAATCTGTATTCTATGCCATTAGTTAAAATACCAAATTTAGCGGTTGTTGTGCCAAAGTATCTAAAAAGCTGGCTACCGTGTTTTTCTAAAGGACCACCGCACCACTTTGCCTCTACAAGAATAGTTGGGTTGCCATCAGTGAGAATGGCGTAATCAACCTTTTCGCCTTTTTTTATTCCAACATCGGCAGTGAATTCAGGTACAAATTCTAATGGGTTAAAAATATCGTAGCCGAGTACTTGAAAAAATGGCATGATTAAAGATGTTTTAGTAGCTTCTTCTGTTTGAATTTGGTCTTTAAGGGCTACAACTCTCTTGGATAAAAGTTTTAGTTGGTCAATAAAATCCATAATATCATCCCCGTTTTCTAAAAATTTTTTCTAACTTGGATAACCTTACCAAAAATTTTAACGACATTCATTTCTTTTCCCGAAAAAATTCTAGGTGGATAAGCAGGATTAGCCGCTTCCAATATCATTACATTATCATGATATCTGACACGTTTTAAAGTGCCTTCCTCACCATTTATAATGACTACTGCAAGCTCACCGTTTTCGATAGTGCATTGACGTCTTACAATGGCGATATCGCCGTCAGATATACCGATGTCTTTCATACTATCGCCTTTACAGACAAAGGCTGTAACATCGCCGGTTAAGCTATCGTCAACAAAAACATAACCTTCTAGATATTCATATGCCAATCCATTAGGTCCGCATTTTACGGAGCCAATGATTGGTATTTTTTTATTTTCTACAACAGGACCAAGATAGTTTGATAGTTTATTTGGATCTACATCATTACCAAGTAAATAATCTGTAGTAACACCAAATAACGCGGCTAATTCAGAAAGTTTACGTACTGGTTTACTGCTTCCGCTTTCATATTTTACATATGTTGTTCTGTCTATTCCGAGTTTATCAGCGACTTCTTGCTGAGAAAGACCATGTTGCTCTCTCAATGATTTTAAAATTTCAGCAGTGTTCATATTTTCCACCTCGATTATATTATATGTGATTATAATTCACATTTAAAGCCGTGAAATAAATTCACAAAAGGCATTGACAAGTGGAGTAAATGCACGTATAATAAAATCAAATAGTGAAGAAACTTCACAAAAAAGAGAGGTGGTGAAAAAATGAACTTGAAAGAAGCAAGAAATAAAGCAGGTCTTACGCAACAAGATATTGCTGATAAATTAAAAATAGATAGATCTTCTGTTGCGAAATGGGAGTCGGGTGAAGTAATGCCACGTGCAGATAAACTAAAACAGCTATCGGAGATTCTAGGTTGCACTATTGATAATCTGCTGAGTGAGCAGAAAGGAGTTGTAAGTAATGCGAATGACACTAAAAGCCTTTTGTGAAAAGCATGGCTTTTCGTACCGAGGTATGCAAGACCGGGCGGCAAAAGGAGAGTTTCCTCATTCTGGTGGTGGTAAGAAAGGGTCGCTAGTGTATGTCTTTGAGGACACACTTTTAGATTTTTTTAGACGTCAGGATAAAGAAAACGCCAGGAAGAAGGCGGAAGCAATCAATCAGGCAAAACGCAGGTCTGCTTCTATGAAACAATATCGGAAGAAAGATCAAATATCTGACGATAACTGGGCAGAGGAGTTACGCAAAGGTATCGAAAAGCGCAAAGCAGAACGAGCCGCTCAACTACTTGCTAAACAGGTTGTTTGACTACTTGAAATAATATCACGAAAGGAGAGTTACAACATGCAAAAAAACAGCATGAACCCTTATTTAAATGCCCGACTTTTTGCAGGTATGACAAGGCCTAAAGCGGCTATGTTATTGATAGTATCGGAACGTAGTCTTGCAGAATACGAACTAGATGGCAGGGTTGTTCCTGATTGGCTTGTGTTAAAAATGACTGAAATGTATCGGACTCCATGGCTTAGAGTACAACACCTGCAACGAAATCCTGTATTTTGCGATATTTTCGGTTTAGTTCCGATTAACGATGCAGAGGGCATAAAGATATTAAGGGTACATAAAGAAGTATCTGACGTGTCAAAGCTTCTGCCTGAGATGGTAGAGAAAACACTAAGTAAAACCGAACTTGGTAGCCGAATGATAAAAGAATGTAGAGAAGCAGCACAGTCATTATTGGCACTGATTGGATCAGAAAGAGAGGTCGCAAAATGAAAAATATTTATAAAGACATTCACTTAGCATACTTAGCAGCGGTTGATTTAACAGCAGGCTTACTTGATAGTATTGCAAGGTATCCGGCGATGTGGTTGCTGACTGTAGTAGCAACTCTGGTAGCAGTACGAATGATCTACAATATTGGCTACGCTATGGGGCAGGTGGCAGGCTTATGATTAGAGATTTTACCGTAGCAACTACTGCAATATTTGTCGGAACATACATTGCTATTATGGCTGCTGTAGTGACAGTAGGGGTGTTGAGATGAACGAAGGAGGAATAATTTATGTTTAATAACAAAGTAGCACCGGATGATTATCAAAGCTTGAGAGAATGTTTTTTTTCCTTTGCTTCTGTGAATGAATTAACGATAAATGAAGCTGGTGATGTTTTAGAAAGACTGGCAGAGGATTTACAAAATCAGGTTTGTAGCGGGAAATATGGTTTGTCAGAAGGGTGTTGCGGAGAGACTGACAATAAAAAACCGGCCTGCCAATTTGGCAAACCGGTAAGTGGTTTACAACCATTATGATTTCAATATTTTTTTGATGGATTCTGTTGTACTGAGCATCGGACCAGTCCACGCTGCGTTTCCTGAAAGTTCGGCAACAAATAGTCTGTCGTTTACATCGAGAAATCTTTTTAAGTCATCGCGAATTTGTGCTGTAGTCCAAGTTGTAGAAACTAACCAGCAAGATTCTGTCAATTTACAATGGGTATATTGTTTGATACGAGCAATAAGACCATCGTAATTTGTGCCAGGTTTACGTAAGTCGTAAGTAATAATTTTAGCCATAATATCACCTCCATATATAGTAATTGTACCACAGTAAGGAGAGTATTCAAGATGAACAAAATTAAACAAATTCGTGAACAAAAAGGCCTGTCAAGGTATCAAGTAGCTAATGCCAGTGGTGTTTGGTACAAGAATTTACGTGATATTGAAAATGGTAAAGACGTGACATTATCCACACTCAGGAAAATTGCAGCAGCAATGAACTGTGAAGTATCTGATTTAGTTTAGGAGGATTGATTATGATAAAGCAAAAGAAAAAGAGCTACCGAAGTAGCAGCTTCGATAGCTCAGGGTGGACATGTAAATTTTACGAGGTTTAGCGTCCACCTTCATTTTAGCATAGCGAAGGTGACTTGTAAATGGATAATTTATTGCAGGAAAAGATTGAACGCCTAAACAGGGCAGTAGCAATCGTTGACAAGATGAAATTAAAGGTGCCGGTGAGACTATCGCCAGTACCGGTCGTTGTATGTGTACATTGTGGATGTAGAGTGCCAATAGAGGATACACGCTGTAGATGCGGCGGTCAAACTTTTAGAGAGTTTTAGGAGGACATAGGAATGAATGAGAAAGAAAAGTTAGCGGCCTTTCGTGCGCTTCAGCAAGCATACGGTGAGCCTAAAGTAACCGCAAAGCAGGCTGTTAAATTGCTTAGACGTGCAGAACGGTGTAAAGGGAGGAATAAGTAATGTTTAAAAAGGCAGAACGTAAAAGAAGCTATGTAAAAATTGCTTTGTGTGGTGTATCTGGAAGCGGTAAGACATATTCCGCATTATTGATGGCACAAGGGTTAGGCGAAAAGATAGCTATGATTGATACGGAAAATGGTAGCGGCGAATTATATTCTGATCTTTATGATTATGACATTGCGCAAATTGTCCCGCCTTTTACTACTACGAATTACATCAATGCCATAAAAGAAGCTGAAAAGGCTGGTTATGATGTGTTGATCATTGATAGTTTGTCACATGTATGGAATGGAGCAGGTGGGCTATTAGAGCAACAAGAACAAATTGCCAGAACTAAATATAAGGGCAATTCTTGGGCGGCATGGAAAGATATTACGCCAATGCATGATAAATTAGTACAGACAATTTTGCAAAGTAAAATGCATGTTATTGTGACCATGCGGTCCAAACAAGATTATATTCAAACCGAAGATAAGAAAATTAAAAAAGTTGGTATGGCTCCTGTACAACGTGAGGGGTTGGAGTACGAATTTACTATCATGTTTGATATTGATCGTGAAAAACATGAGGCTACGGCAAGCAAAGATCGTACACGTCTTTTTGATAATTCTGTAGGTGTAATAACCCCGGAAATAGGAGCTAAAATACGGCAGTGGATCGAGAAGGGGGTAGTAGCACATGAACCAGTTAAAGTGCCAGAGGAAGAAGCTGCAGTAAAAACTACTGAGTTTGTAAAATTTGATGGTACAAAATGTTATGTTCGTGGTAACGCAGGTTGGCAGAATGTAGAAGAAATGAGTATCGAAGGATTAAAATTTATTATTTCAAAACCACAGTATGAGAATGCGCATTCCTGTGCAAAAGCGTGTCTTGATGCAATAGAAGCAGCAGAAGAGGCAATGGAATGAAAACCACGGTAAAAGATTTAGTTGTATTAAGGGGTACTGAAGGTATTGGCTTAATGGTATCGGTGCCCTTTAGAGAAGCAGAAGACGTTCAGAAGCTTCAAGAATCGATTAGACGAGGGAAAACCCTTGAGGTAGAAATAAAACCGCTCTCAAAGGCGCGAACGCTGTCAGCTAATAATTATTGCTGGCACTTATGCGATGAAATAGCTAAAAAGTTGTCGCAGGAAAAGGTTTACTACAGTAAAGAGGACGTGTATAGGGAAGCAATAAAAGATTGCGGGCCTTACAGAAACTATCATTTCATGGATAAAGAATCGCTGGAGTATATGATTAAAGGCTGGACTGCCGGCAGAGTTGGGCGAATTGTCATAGTAACTGGCGATTACGAAGCTGATTTTTATCTTGGCAGCAGGGAGTATAACCGTGAACAAATGTCACGGCTTATTGATTGCCTTCTGGCTATGGCAGAAGAGCAGGGCGTTAAGCTGAGACCTAGAGCTGACATCGAAGAAATGCTGAATAAATGGGGCAATAAAGATGATTCCAAAAGTAAAGCGGATACGGCTTAAAGGTGTCGCGCTTAAAAAACTTTGTGAAGCAGTATACGACCGTGATAGTGGGTTGTGTGTAAATTGTAGCCGCTTTGTGGAACCTGGCGTAAAACCTCACCACGAGCCGTTAAAGTCACAAGGTGGACAGGATAGGCTTGAAGATATGGCAATGCTTTGTAATGACTGTCATTACCTGCGCCACAATGCCGCCGAGGGCGTTGTAATTGGGCAAAAGGTAAAAGCGTATTTATCTACAAAATATGATCATCAGGAGTAAAGTGCTATGAATACTGGGTTTATTGCTTTACATCGAAAATTGTTAGATAGTCCGATTTGGCAGGTTACGACAGTTGAGCAAAAGGTAATTTTAATCACCCTGCTTTTAATGGCAAATCACAGTGAAAAAAAGTGGTATTGGCAGGGAGAAGAATTTATTTGCCAACCGGGACAATTTATAACAAGCTTGCCTAATATCGTAAAAGCTTGCGGAAATGGACTAACAGTCCAAAATGTAAGGACTGCGTTAAAAAAGTTTGAAAATATGAATTTTTTAACAGACCAATCAACAAAGACTGGAAGGCTGATAACTATAGTAAACTGGCAGGTTTATCAAGGAAAAAGGGAAGTCGATAACAGACAACCTAACAGTCAGCTAACAGACGGTCAACATACACCTAACAGACAACCTAACAGTCAGCTAACATCTAACAATAATGATAATAATATAACAATGATAAACAATGATAATAATAATAATAACGCGCACGCACGCGAGCAAACCCAAAATGGATTAGAGGTTAACGAAAAAGAAAAAGGCTTTGAATGTTTTTGGGAATTATATCCGTCGAAAAGGAAAAAGCCTGTTGCAAGAATAGCATGGATGAATATGCGTGTACACTCTGAAGAACAGTATGCATTGATTAATGCTGCTGTTGAGAGATACAAAAAAACTAATCAGTGGCAGGAGGAGAACGGAAGGTACATACCTGATCCTGATACGTTTTTGCAGGATGAACGTTGGACGGATGAAATCAAATTACCGAAATCAGTGCAAGCTGCTGACAAGGAAGCGCAAGAGAAAGACGAATGGATTGCAAAAAATAAGGAGCGCTGGGCAGCGATACCTCCAGAGAAAAGAAAATACAGACTGGCTTGTTTTATGGGGCTGGACTGGGAGGAAGTGAGGGATATGCCGTATGTTGGAACTTAGAGAGATAACGGCAGCTTATGAAGTGTGGCAGGCGGCGGGATTAAAGCCAAACTGGGGAAGCGAAGACGCAAAAAAAACTATCGAAAGGCAAACCCTGGAGCGTTATAAATACACAGACATTGAGATGTGGGGCGATACTGTTGATTATATCGCTGATAATAATAAATATTGGCCAACATGGGCAGATATTAATAATACTTTATCAATCCTGCGACAAAATAAAATCGGTGCAGAGAAGAAGGCTATTGAGCGTAATTCTAAAGCGGCAAATGAGTTTGTTAAAAAGTTGTTTGCTGATCTTGCTGCCGGTAAAACATTTGGCGAACTACGGCAGCCAATAAGCGAGAAAGTTAGAGCTGCAGCAAAAAGGATTTTTCCTGATGCCGACGATAGCTTTATAAAGCGTAATTGCAGCGATATCAGCTTTATCGCAGACGTCGAACGAAAATGCGCTGAATGTATTAACACTGTTGATTGCCCATACAGCGGACATCAACCGTTTTTGAGAGTAGACAAAGAAAGCGGATTTACTTATGTGGTAGCTGATCGTGAGCGGTGTTATAAATATCATCCGTTAGTGCCTGATGTAGTACCAAAACGGTCAGCATGTCGTCAAGGTGATTTAGCTAAAGTTTAAAGGAGCGGTAACTATGAAAAAGTATGAGTTAACAGCAGAGTTTATAGAAAAATGGGGCAAGAAATTATTTAGGATTAAGGCTTTAATTAGCTTTGGAAGTGTTGAAGCTGGTAAACTTGGTGGATATGTGGAAAAAGAAGATAACTTAGCGCAAGATGGCGACGCTTGGGTGTGCGGCAACGCTAGGGTGTACGGCGACGCTGAGGTGTGCGGCGACGCTTGGGTGTGCGGCAACGCTGAGGTGTGCGGCAACGCTAGGGTGTGCGGCGACGCTTGGGTGTGCGGCGACGCTTGGGTGTGCGGCGACGCTGACTATTTATTGATCGGTCGCATTGGTAGTAGATTTAGTTTTACGACATTTTTCAAAAATAAAGACAAAGGTATAACAGTGTCTTGTGGTTGTTTCTTAGGGACTATTGCCGAATTTAGAGCTAAGGTTACCGATACACATGGAAATAATAAGCACGCAAAAATGTATAACCTTGCTGCAGATATGGCAGAACTACAGATTTTAGGCGAAGAACATTTTGACAAGCTGAACACTAATAAGTCAGAACCGTTTTGATATACAGTCAGCTTTAGGAGGTAGGCAATGAATAAAATCATATGCGGCGATGCACTAACCGTATTACGTACTTTACCGGATAAAAGTTGCAGATGCTGTGTAACGTCGCCGCCTTACTTTAACCTACGTGATTATGGTGTACCAGGGCAAATAGGACTTGAGCCAACAATGCAGGAGTACATTGCCCGACTTGTTGAGGTATTCGCCGAGGTCAAGAGGGTACTGACTGACGATGGTACTTTGTGGGTTAATATAGCCGATAGTTATGGGCAAAATTTTAGATGGGGAAACAAAGAAAAGGCGAGCAATAAGCAAATGAGTAATCGGGGTACAGTAGCATTTATGGACAAAAGCAAGAAAATGAATTTACCTGCTAAAAATCTAATGGGTATACCGTGGCGACTTGCATTTGCCCTACAAGATAGTGGTTGGATATTACGTCAGGACATAATATGGTCAAAGTCAAACTGTATGCTGGAGAGTGTACGGGATCGCTGCACTAAAAGCCATGAGTACATTTTCTTGTTTGCCAAGAGGCAGCGGTATTACTTTAACTCCGATGCGATATTAGAGCCAGCAGTTGGATTTAATAATGAGCCAATTGCTGGTAGTGTTGGAGCTTTTGGACAAGAGCAATCACGTAGACGCAAAGGCAATAGTAAGACTTTCCGAGGCGGCAAATACACAGCGCAAAATACATTTGATAATTCAAGAGAGTTGTCACGTAATAGTCATGGTAATTGCGAGAATAACACCGGTAAACGCAGAATGCGAAGTGTTTGGAATATGGCTACAACTGCGAGCGGTAGTGTTACGCATTACGCTAAGTTCCCAAATGAATTAGCTGAGCGGTGTATATTATGTGGTACTGCCGAAGGTGACATTGTACTTGATCCGTTTGTCGGCAGCGGGACTACTTGCAGAGTTGCAAATAGATACGGCAGGCAGTATATAGGGATTGATCTTAATCCAGCATACTGCAAGGCAGCAGAAGCCGAGATACCGATAAATTTATTTTAGTTAAAACGGCCGCGCATACTAACTATATACAAGCATAAAGGGAAGTATACCCCTGCGGAGGTGATTAGCCCGTAGGGGGCGGCCTTTTAAATATAAGGAGTTGGAAATAGTGACAGAGTTACTGATTAATATAAGTTTGGAGTTGTAAACTATGAAAATGTTAGATATAAAAGCAATGATTGCAATGATTGAGGATGAGCCAGAGGATAAATATATACCGGTATTAAAGCCAGTACTTATGCAGATACTGACTGAACTCAAACATCTGCATCGGAAGAATAGCCAGCTCGGCGGGAAAGTGGCTCGGTATCGGAGAGAGAAGAAAGAGCTTGAAGATGCCTTGGCGATGTACCAATGACGACGTGGAATGAACTGCCGGCACACCTTGTAAGTAAAATACGTTCGGACAGCGTAACGGCGCCGGCGAATTTACCCGGGGCTGTACCTGTGCTGAAATATGGCAATGCAATAACTGAGGTTGACGGGATTCGCTTTGATAGTAGGAAAGAAGCAAAATACTATGAGGACCTACTTTGGCAGCAGCGTACTGGTGCAGTAAAAAGCATTGAATTACAGCCTGAATTTGTTTTACAGCCTGCTTATGAGGTTGCAGGTAAAAAGATAAGGCCGATTATTTACAAGGCAGATTTCAAAGTTACGGAAGCCAGCGGCCACGTTTATTATGTTGACACCAAGGGCATGAGGACGCAGGTGTATCTGATCAAAAAGAAGATGCTGCTTTATAAGTACCCTGATATTGATTTTAGAGAAGTTTAAGGCGGTGGAGTAGATGAAAAATCGAAAAACGGCAAAAAAGCTAACACCTAAAGCAAATGAAATCGTTCGGGTGGTGAGAGATATGTCCGAAAAAGTATTGCGAGATCGTTTGATTGAGATTATTGCCGAATCGATACAGCAATATCATTACGAGGTCAATAATATTGTTGAATTGGCACCGCTAATAAGTGACGCAGTAATAAAGGAATTAGGGCTTGAAGTTGTGGTTCGTAGCGTTCCAGATGTAGAAGTGATTATGAAGAATCGTTAAAAAAGTAATGACTTTTTTGATGGAAGCCACGGAAAATGAAAGGAGAAAGACATGATAGCAATTAAAGAAATGGATATGCCTGAGAATTGCTTAAAGTGTCCTTTTATAGATGAAAGTGGGCAGTATTGTCAAGTTGATGGCAAAGCATTAGTGCCTAATATTCTTTGTATAGATATCGAGGGCGTACGAGAGAATTTTAAGGTTTTGGAAAGCGGTAGGAATACATATTGCCCATTAATTGAGATCAAGGATGGTGAAGAAAAATGAATCAATTGTTTATAAGTGTTACGGTGCTTTGGATGATAGCTTGTTTTGTAATGAGTACAATATCTAAATAGGAGCGTGAATAACAATGCCATATACTATAACGATTTATTTGAAATCTGACAACGATATTTACATGAAATTTGGTGCAGAATTCAGTAAATTCATTTCTGAGACAGACTTAAACCATTGGGAAGAAACAGCTATAAACGCTTTAATAAGCATGAGCGGTGGCACAAAAGCTATGATAATTAGCAAAAGTGAATATGAAGAAAATATAGACGAAACCGAGAGCATTCCAGAAGATGATTAGTGGATAAAGGAGTGTAAAGAACAATGAATATCATGGATGTTATTTATTTACTAATGAATTGTGTCGTTACAGCATCTATTACTGTGGCTATAGTGTCAGCTCTTTGGTCTATGTTGGTACTTCTGACTGACAGCAGTGACAGACATAGCCGCTTATATGTCATTACTCACACTATAGGGGCTATAACACTTATGTTATTTGGAATAAAATTTCTCGTAGTATGGTTGAAATGACCAATCATAAAATATGTGTTTACAGACAAGGGGGCATGAAAAATGTATGAAATAGGACCGAATTTATCAATGGTATTAATAGCTATATTGACCGTAGTTTTTATAGCTGTTTTTGGATATTTTGGCACAAGAAGGTGAAGAAAAATGACTAAATTAAAACCTTGTCCGTTCTGCGGTAGCAAAGCTAAGATGGAAAGAACGCCAATTAATCCTTATTATTATGTGATCTGTACAAATCTAGAATGTGACGCAACTGTTGGGAGATTTCAGCCAACAGAAGAAGAAGCTGTAGCAGTATGGAACAGACGGGACGGTGATGAAAATGCGTGAAATATTATTTAGAGGTAAAGGAAGAAATGATAAAGAATGGCGCTACGGCTTTTATACAGAACAGCAGGGATACCCTTACATAACACCGGATGGAGTGGCGATGTATGAAATTGACGCTAATACCGCAGGACAGTATACAGGCTTTGTTGACAAAAAAGGCAAGAAAATATTTGAGGGAGATATATTAAGTATCTACAACACTAAAGCCTTTCTTTTCGCCGTAGAGTGGAACGGTAATCAATATGTTCTGAAATGCACTACTAACGGCGTGTCTGTTAACATTCTTAACGTCATAGAATCGTCAGAAGATGCAAAAGTTATAGGAAATATCTACGATAATCCTGAGCTAATAAAGGATGGTGAATAGATTATGAGATTGATAGATGCTGAATGGATAACATACGTACTAAGAAAAATAGCACAAGCCGAAGATAAAGATTTAAGTAAAGGGGAGTTTGGGCAGGGATATGTGAGTGGGGTATATCATGCTATACATGTTATTAAGAGTACGGAAGCGTGTTTGCCTAGAGTGTGTAAACACTGTCATTTAGTACAATACCACGACAATAACTACTGCGATAGATGTGGACGGCTTATAGACGAAGCCCCTACAGTAGAAGAACGTAAGCTTGGGCATTGGGACGGGGGCGGTGCTTATTACTGTTCTAATTGCAACGCATATGCCGCAACAGATGTATTTGGTGGCGGGTTGGATATTACTGAACAGCATTATTGTTATAACTGCGGGGCTATTACGGTGAAAACGAATGAACATACTAAAGTTAGAACGATCAATAACTTTATTAAAACCAATCATCTGGAAAATGCCTATGAACGAGAAAAGGGATGCTTATATAACTTTATTGACGGCTGCTCAAAAGCAGCTACCACAGGAAGTAAGTCCCTTGTTATCAGAGGATGGTTTACCAGTAGGTTGGAAATGCCCTGTGTGTGGGAAATTAGTAGATGATGATGCTCATTATTGCAAATACTGCGGCCAAGCTATATGTGATGATTGAAAGGTGTTGAGGATATGAGTAGGAGCAGAGAATTATTTCATTTTTGTGCGGCTATGGATGTTGAAAGTATTAAGCGACAGGGGCTTACGCTTGGAATGTGTCCTGTAGATACAAAGCGTGGAATTAGAATGATTAAAAAATGCCAGTGGCTAACAGTAAATTCTGATCCATCAAAACAGACGTGGGCAACAAGCCATGGGCTTAATTATAGCCGAACAGCTTATAGGCTACGCATAATAATTCCAGGAAAACGTTTACGTAATTTGGTTGCAGCGGGAGAATTCGTAAAAACACTGCCAATAGAAGCACGTTATTTTGTGGAAGATTGGACAGGGTCAGAAGATTGGTACATATATAGGGGAGAGATTCTTCCGCAGTGGATAAAAGAAATCGAAAAGATGGAGGAGCAGATAAATAATGACTAAAATACTGGTTGATAAATTACCTGAAACGTGTTCTGATTGCCCATTATATCAGGCTCCAATAATAATACCAATTACCAACGAATTATCTCAAAACATTCCTGCCAAGTGTAGCATAGGTGAAAAAAATCCTAAATGTTGGAGCTGGTTTCAGGAGGTATCGAACGATGACGAACGATAAAGCCTACTGTATACGTAGTAACAAATTTATGGATAAACCCTGTACTAACACCGACTGCGACCGGCACGAAGCTAATGTACCGCTTGTAGATGATGATGGTAGCCGTAGGGGGTGGGTACTGTTTGAGGAGTGTAAGGAGTATAAACATGACTGAGATTATTGAATTAGTAAAATGGCTTGTATCTGCATGGATAGTATATATGGCGTTAGTTATATTGGCATTTATTTACATATTTTGTAAAACTTGGAAGATTTGGAGGCTATAGTAATGAATAAAGTTATTTTAATGGGTCGCTTAACCAAAGACCCGGACGTAAAGTATACACAGACCGGCAAAGTAGTGACACAGTTCACTTTAGCGGTAGACAGATCTTTTAAAGATGCTAATGGCAACAAAGAAACCGATTTTATCCCCGTTGTTGTTTGGGGTAAAGCTGCTGAATTAGTGGGTAACAGCTGTCAAAAGGGGCATAGACTACTTGTAGATGGACGGCTTCAGATACGTAGTTACGAAGCCAAAGACGGCAGCAAACGTTGGGTGTCTGAAATAATCGCAAATGGTGTGGAGTTTGTAGAGCGAAAATCTGATAAAGGCGGTACAAGCGGCGATAAAAGCGAGTTTGAGCAGTTCGGGCATGCGGTGCCGTTCGATGAGGATATCCCATTCTAATGAAATCAAATACAGCGTTAGTAATTGGTATAGCAATAGGCGTTATAACGGGTATAGCAATAGGTGTGGGTAGTGAGATAGGACAATATATAGTATGGACTATGATAATGCGGTAGAAGGAGCTGAAAACGTGATAGATTGTGAAAAATGTTATAGGCTAAAAAGTTGTGGGGACAGATATTATTGTGCGTTTATAGGCTTAAATCCTTGTATTAGAGGAGAACATACACCAGTACAAGAGTATAAAGGTGCAGCAAATCCGCTAACATCGACAGATCCACGTTTAGCTCATTTACAAGAGCAGCAACGTAGGCGTGAGGAAGCTAGGGCAGGGAAAGAAACAGACACGGGAAAAGAGCACTACAAGCCGCACAAAACTATGAAAGTAGTATTTAGGGATATCATGGATAAACACGGTGGGATTCCGATATTTCAACCGCTTGGAAATTCGGCATCGTCTAAAGCATTTGACTGGAGCGATATGCATACAACAATTTTTGAAATGGGGTTTGCTGGGTGGGATGTTCCGGCGATTGCTCAAAAGCTGAATGTGAGCAAAAATACGCTATATTCATACATCGGTAGATATAGGGGGTAAAATGATAATGATACTTGGCAAGAAAACCTTAAAGTCTGTAGAAAACAAATTTTTCAATTACCAAAAAATAAAATATGCCATTATTGATGCACGAGCTGAACAGGATTCTAAAGGTGGTTTTACCGGCGGAGATAATGGACATAGTCGAGTATCAGACCCCACGGCTATAGCGGCACTAAAGCATATAACTCCGCTTCATTATGTGACTATAAAAGATGGTCTATGGGATATTAAGTTTTATAATCCTGAAAAATGGATATCGATTATAGAGTATTGCTTTGGTATATATAATAATTCTTTGACTGGCGAATTAGCTAAACGCAGGTATATAAAACACGAAACGCCTGAGTTTACTATGGGAGAAATGAGAATCAGTAGTAAAAATACGTATTATTCGTGGCGTGATGATATTGCTATGATGGCTGTAATGTTAGCTGTAGGAGAAGGTATTATTGATCCAACTACTGTTACAGAATGAAATGGAGGTTTAAGGATGTCTTATATATACAAGAATGAACCTAAAAAGCCTCCTTCTCCCCCACGGATAGGTTGTTTTAAAGGCGAAGAAAAGTATAAAGCTGATATTAAATTTGAAAAAATAATTAAAGATCTTTATCCTTCGAATTTACGACAGAAAGACATTGTACAACTTATGCATAGTCGTTATGGATGGTCTGCTAGCGAAAGCGCCTTTTGTGATAAGATGCGTAGAGGACTAAAACTTTGCGAAGCTGAACAGTTGTTGAATGTATTAGGTTATGAATTAATAATAAACAAGAAGTAAAAAGTTCTGAACCTTTTTTTACTTTTTATATGTTATATTATCAGTGTAAGCTTCTGTCTTATTAATAAAACGAAAGCCTGTGGGTGAGTAGTTGGGGCCCAAAGCTGCGGCTACAGGCTTTAAAATGATTTATCAAAAAGTATGGATTTTGATAAGTAGGGAAAAGTCATTTATCAAAAATAGCTTATTTTGATATAACGCATAGTTTGAGAGTAGTGTAATCTTCAATTTGATATAACGCATACGCAGTAACCCGCTCACTATCCGAGCAAGTGGCAAACCGTATGCTAATATATTGGCTATGGCGTTCGCCGTATGATGGCATATGATAGCTGCAATTTATCGTATGAATGATGCGGATAACTACCCATAGCACCTACCGTGCGGCTTGCAGCGGCCGCACTGGTAGTCTCAAAACATCGCAGGGAAGCCTAGTAACGGGATAACCTGCAAAGGTGAAACGTTCAGGCTTAGCGCTTGGACATTGCCCTGCCGTTGGGGTAATACAGCGGCAATAATACCCTTAAATTTTATGAATTTTTAAAGGTGTTAGCGAAATACGCTTATTAAATAAAGGTATAGCTTATATGCGAAGGATGCCTGATGGTCTTGAGCAATGTGACTAGATCGCATTATTAGAGAGGTATTACCATGTCGTTACTAAAGCTGTTGGGAAGTTTAATACTAGTAATAAGTTTATTAGTCCTTATCTTTATGATTTTAGTGTTCATTAAGCATCTTAGTGGCTTTTGGTTCGATTTTGTAACTATCTTTTTTTTGACGATTATAATAACAGACAAGATTGTATCGTACTTTTAATTTAATACGAACTAAAGCAATGTGCAAATTATTCACATTGCTTTTTTATTGCCAACTTTCAGAGAGGAGATAAGCAAATGGCAAAAGGAAAATTTGAAGATTGGTTAAAGCCTGACGGCTTACTTCTTATCAGAGGGTGGGCAAAAGATGGTTTAACTAATGAACAAATAGCAGAGAACATAGGGATATCGCGTTCTACCTTAGCTGTATGGGAGAATCGCTTTCAGGACATAGCGGACGCCTTAAAAGAGTGCAAGGCAGTTCCTGACAGGCATGTTGAAAACCAGCTGTATAAAAGAGCAGTGGGATATAAGTATACTGAAGTAATTAAAGAACGCGATAAAATAACCGGTAAAATGGTTACTACGAAGGAAATAGAGAAAGAAGTTGCTCCGGATGTCACAGCTCAAATTTACTGGCTTAAAAATAGAGTGCCGGAAAGATGGCGGGACCAACGTGAAACAGTACTAACTGGTAAAGACGGGAAGGCCATACAGGTTGAGCAAATTCCTTCTGTGGATTTATCTAAGCTTAGTAAAGAAGAACTGATGGCTTTAACTCGTGAGGCGTTTAAAAATGAACCTAACGATTAGCAAAGATGCTTTGCAAGAGGGCATACGTCGAGAGCTGGCCCGTCAGACATTAGCCGGCTTTACATTATATACCTATCCGGGTTATCAGATGGGGTGGGTACATGAAGAAATATGTCAAAAGCTAGATCGGTTTCTAGAGGATGTAAAAAATAAAAAAAGCCCGAGACTTATGATTATGGCCCCGCCTCGTTCCGGTAAATCTGAAATTATATCACGTAGATTTCCTGCATACACTTTTGGTAAATACCCCGATATGTCAATTATAGGAACTTCATATGCAGCTGATTTATCAAGTCGCAATAACCGTGATGTTCAACGTGTTATGGATAGCGAGGAATATCATAATGTATTCCCAAATACAAATTTGTTCGGGAAAAATATTCGTACATTTGGTAATGGTGCATATTTAAGAAATTCTGATATTTTTGAAATAGTTGGACATGCTGGCACATATAGAAGCGCCGGTGTAGGTGGTGGTATTACCGGCATGGGCGGCAATATTCTTATTGTTGACGATCCGCTTAAAGATAGAGCAGAGGCCGACAGCCCTACTATTAGACAAAAGATATATGACTGGTATACATCGACACTTTACACAAGGCTTGCGCCAGGCGGCGGGATATTGATAATTATGACCCGCTGGCATACTGACGATTTATGTGGCCGACTTCTTGCTAATGCGTCTAAAAATGATGGTGATCAGTGGGAAGTAGTTGAATACCCTGCTATTGCTACAAGTGACGAACTATACCGCAAGACTGGTGAAGCACTGCATCCAGAGAGATATTCTCTTGAACAACTGCTGAAAATCAAAGCGGCAGTCGGCAGTCGTGATTGGGAAGCGTTATATCAGCAAAGACCAACTATTGATGGTGGCACGATTATAAAAAAAGAATGGCTAAAATATTATACGAAGCTGCCTGACAGTTTTGATACTATTGTTATTTCATGGGATATGACATTTAAAGATACCAGTACAAGCGACTTTGTTGTCGGTCAAGTTTGGGGGCGCAAAGGAGCAGACTGTTATCTGATTGACCAAAAACGCGGCCGCATGAGTTTTACGGAAACCATAGATGCCTTTTTGGAGTTGAGCAATAAATATCCAAAGGCACTGCGCAAACTCGTTGAGGATAAAGCAAATGGACCTGCGGTAATTGACGTTTTAAAACACTCTGTGCAAGGCATTATACCGATTGAGCCAGACGGCAGTAAGGTTGCGAGAGCGTATGCGGTAACACCGATGTTTGAAGCTGGTAACGTTTATATACCTGCACCAGAGATTGCTTCATGGGTCAAAGATTATGAGTTGGAATTATCGCAATTTCCGATAGTTGCCCATGATGATCAGGTCGATGCTACGACGCAAGCACTTAGAGACTTGCAGCAACATAGAAAAATAATTATTAATCCTCGGATATTACGGAGGTAAAAATGAGAACGAAACCGCATTCAAAACCGTTAAAAATGAAAATAAATAACATGATAGTTGCCGATACTGCTCCTAAAATGTTGTGCCCGGATGATTTTAACCTGCCCTATACTTTGGGTGGTGTGCCGGAAGAACAGCAAGTTATTTTAGATAGTTGCTTTGCTCCGGTATCGTCACTTTTAGAGCACAGTATCAAGGGGCTTGCCGCAGAAGGTATCCCGATGTTTGTAGGCTATGGTGTTTTAACAGGCCTTGCGCAAGTTGGGATTGTTCGCGCCGGCATTGAAATGCGGTCTGACGAAATGACTCGTAAATGGGGCGAGTTTGTCAGGACTGGTGATAACGATGACACTGATACTGATGATAATGACGATAAAGTCAAAAAACTTAACGAAGATGCTGTGAAATATAAATTGCCTGCGATATTTAATAAAGCTTCTAGCTATTGTGGGTATTATGGCGGCACGCTAGGCTTTATTGATACTGGAGAGGCGCAGGATAGATGGGCTGATCCTCTGATTTTGTCGCAGGAAACTATCAAACAAGGCGGGTTTAAAGGTGTAAAACTTATTGAGCCATATGTAGTAAGCCCTGGTTATTATAATTCGGTTAACCCGATGGCAGATGATTATTACAAGCCTACACTATGGTATGTGCAGGGGATACCAGTACATGCTTCAAGGATGCTGTACTTCGCAGAAAATGCACTGCCAACTATTCTGCGGCCGGCTTATAATTTTTTTGGCTTATCATTAGCGCAAAAGGTATTGGATGCAGTAAGTCATTTTACTGGTTGTCGAGAGTCGGCAAACCGGTTGCTTGAAAAATGTTCGCTTACTGTTTTTAAAACTGATATGACTGAAATATTAAGTGGTGGTATGGATACGACACTGCAGCAGCGCATACAGTATTTTGTCCAGAACCGGAGTAATGACGGCTGTGCTACGATCGACAAAGAAAAAGAAGATTTGGTCGTTATGACCACGTCTTTGGCTGGTGTAACTGATTTGGTAAGGCAGGCAATGGAATATGTTGCGGCGATGTTTAACGAGCCTGTAACGAAGATGTGGGGACTTTCGCCGGCAGGTTTTAATACCGGCGACTCTGACCTACGTAATCACTATGATAATATCGAAAGTCTGCAGCAGAAAATGTTTGGCGAACCTATGACAAGGTTATGCAAACTTTTACAGCTTAATGCGTTTGGCGAAATTGATCCGGCAATAGAGTTTAAATTTGCACCATTATCAGAAGATGATGAAGCGCTTAAAATCACCAATAATAAGACTAAAGCTGAAACTAATGTAATGCTTATGGATGCTGGGGTCGTAGCTCCGGAAGAAGTACGCGAACAGTTGATTAATGATCCGGACAGCGGTTTTAATAATTTAGAACCTTATGACCCTGCTGCTCCGAGTACTGACCCGTTAGAACCTTTTGACCTGTCTCTTGATCCGCTCGATAGCCCTGATATTGAACGGAAAGAAGTGACAATAGATGCCAATTTTAACGAAAGCGATCACAAGCGAGATGCAGATGGAAAATTTACATCTGGCGGCGGTTCAAGTGAAAGTGGCAATGAGTTGACAAAATCGGCGAAGGAATTGATGGGCAAGGAGTATAAAGGCTACACAGGTCAAAAGGCTATAGATAAGTTGCTTCAAGAGAAAAACGGACATATAAAAAAACGCCTTTACCCGTGAGGATATAGGCGGCATAAGTGTATTATGGGGTGACGATAAAGCGGGGCTAAAACATATAATTACACAACGTACTAAACAGGGGTTTACACAAGAGAAACTTGATAAATTTTTCTCTGAACTTGGTAATGTTATTGAAACAGGTGCATTGGGAAAAAATGATCGAGGAACTTTTGAGCTGTCGAAAGACGGAAAAGTTGCTGTTGTTTCACCAGAACTGCATGAAAATAATTTTACATTTCTTCTAACTGCATTCAAGAGAAGAAAAAAAAATAAAATAGATTGTCGGATGGACGCCGTCTGGGATTGACACCCAGTTCCCATCATTCGTTAGCAGCTAAGGCGACTTTCTGCTGTCGACAATCTATTTGGTAAATACATTATATCATATTACCAATATAGGAGCAATATATGAAACAGCAAACTTTTGGTCGCAGTCGCCCAAGTATAGCTTGGGAACTGCAATACAGGCGAGTGTTAGAGGAACTTATTGCTAAGATGCAAAAAGATGTTGAGCAGGAAATAACTCAATATTATAACAACGAACTTGTTACTGATGCTGCTTCGGTTAAGTGGGTACAGATAATGAAGGCGCTTCGACAAAAGTGGTACCGTGAATTTGATGTAAAGGCCCGCGAACTGGCTAAGTGGTTTGCGGATAAAACCAATAAGCGAACTATGGCGCAGATCCAGCGCAAGCTAAAGGAAGTGGGTATGACTATAACTCCTTCTTACACAGCAGCGCAGAAACAACTCATCAGTGAGATTGTTGCTGAAAATGTTGGAATGATTAAATCCATACCGCAGCAGTATTTGAGAGGAATACAAAAAGTCACTGCGGGCACTTTTAAGCGTGGTGGTGATCGGGCGACACTGGCGAAATACCTTGAAAAAGTCTTAAAACGTGTTGTTGATGACGAAAATAAAAAAATACGGCATCGTGCCGTACTTATTGCCAGAGATCAGACCAATAAGGCTACACAGCAACTGGCAACTGCCAATGCACAGGCGTTAGGTGCAACTAAAGGTCGTTGGATACACGTGCCAGGTAAATATAGCAGTCGTAAAACTCATGTTGAAATGAATGGGAAAGTATTTCCTTTGTCAGATGGGTTGTACGATAAAGATGTACACCGAAATGTCAAACCGGGTGAGCTTATATATTGTAACTGCCAATTTGAGGTTTTAATGCCCGGATTTGATGAATGATTAAATAACTCAGACGTCTACAAAAGTAGGCGTCTTTTTTATGCCCACTTTTAGAGAGAGGGGGTGAAACCAAAATGAATCGAGATAAAAATAAAATTGCTTTTGATGCTCAGTTGAGTGTGCGCCACATTGACGACAACGGTTATTTACATGTTGCGCTGACGCCTATCAGTAAGGCCTGTGTCAATCCTTACCTTGGCCGTGAACTGCCTGGCTGGGAAGAAGAAGGTCTTGATCCGGATCGCATTTATTATGGGCTGCGTGATCCTGAAGAACTGGAAAAAGCAGCTTCGACTTTTAACGGGCTGCCGCTGCTTTTAGATCACCATACTATCAGCGCAGATAATCCACAGAAGGATTACACAGTCGGTAGTACAGGGACAGACGCAGTGTTTGAAGCACCGTATCTTAAAAACAGTATGAGCGTTACTGATGCTGAAGCTATTGCTGCTATTGAGGATGGCACAGCGAGAGAAATTTCCTGCGCTTACAGATTTACGCCAGACTTTACAGCCGGAGAATATGACGTAGGTAATGGTGACAAGGTACATTATGACTTTATTATGCGTGAAATATCGGGAAACCATGTCGCGCTTGTGGCAGAAGGTCGTGCAGGGGCTGATGTAGCCGTTGCAGACAGTATGCCACATTTAAATATTAAACAAAGGGGGACCAAACAAATGACAAAAAGACAAAGAATTTTAGCTTTTAAACGCCGTCGCTATGGTTTGGCTGAAGATGCTAATTTAGGCATCGAAGCGTCCGAAGTTACCAGCGCCGGCTTTTTAAAAGCGGTCAACGTTATTGAGGCACAAGTTGAGGGCTATGACCCGCGTGAAGTAGGTCTTGATATTGATGCTAATGCTACCGTTGACGAAATCATAACTAAGTTTATGCCAGGTTTGGATGATGAAAGCAAGGAAGCTTACCGAGGTATCCTGACCAAACTTAAAGGCGCAGACGTTGCCGATGAGGATATTGAAAAAACCTTAGAGGATGACGACTTTGAGGAAGGCGTCAAGTACGGTGAAAAACTGGAAAAAGATCCGGCAGAGCGTCGGAAACTTGACAGTGAACATGAATCTGAGGGAATGAAAAAAGTCTTGGACGAAGATGTCAAAGTTGAAGATGATGAACTTGACGAAAAAATGAAGGACCCTGCTTTTAAAGCAGCCTTTGAAATGGGCGTCAAATATGGTGAAAAACGTGAAAAGGCTGACCCTACACGTATTGACCGTGACCACGAACGTGAGGGAGAAAAACGTGCTCTAGGCGAGGATACTATCGCTAAAGTTAAAGCTCAGGTTGCTAAAGAGATGCGTGGTAGCTTGCGTGCGTTAAACAACGCTGCAGCCAAAGTAAGACCTATTGTCGGCACTATTCAGGACCCTATGGCTTTTGACAGTGCCGAGGATATTTATGCATTCGCTTTGCGTCAAGCAGGCAAAGACCCTGCCAACTATAGCAAAGCTGCTTATGCAGGTATGGTTGATATTTTGCTTGATGCTAAAGCTGCTTATCCTATCGCTAACGACAGTGCTTTTGGACGTCGTAGTACTTTAGACGAAGGAAGCATGAAAGCTTTTGAACGTCTTGAAAAAATCCAGTAGAGGAGGATTAAAATAATGGCTGATTTTCAAACTAAAGTAAATATTTATCCTGCGGTGGGCGTACCGGGTGCGTTTGCGTCTGTCAATCCTATCGTATCTACATCGCTCGGCCGTATTGCAGGCGCCGATGTACCTATCGGTGGTTTCTGCTGGGATGACCCGAGCAATGAGGGCGAAGTTTTGCCCAGCGGTACTGGCAAGCCTTTAGGCTTCGTCTGTCGCGATGTGATTTATCCTATCGCATCCTTTGATCCTGCACAGAACTTTGTGCCTGAAGGCTGTACTCCATGCATTATGGTCGAAGGCGACTTCTATGTTCAACCGGAGGCTGCAGTAACCAAGGGGCAGAAGGTGTTTGCAAATTTAACTACAGGCGCTGTATCGGGTGGCGCTGCTGGTGCTACTGTGTCCGGCTCGGTTGAAACCGACTGGGCATTTGCTACTGGTGCAGAAGCTGGTGGCATCGCGATTATTACTAACTACGGAGCTACTCCGGTTATTCCGGCAGCTGGCGCATAAGGGGGGACATAAATAATGCTTACTGAAAGAGATGCAATGCGCTTGATGCGCGAAAAGGGATTTGTCTTTGATCGCGCACAAGGCTTTATTACTGAAAAAAATATGCAGCGTATTTTACAGGATAGCGCTGCAATGATTACTGCTCCTAACAGCGGTGTACCAGCTGTAATGACTACATGGATTGATCCTGCTGTAGTGGAAATTCTTACAGCACCAACTAACGCCCGCGAGATCTTTGGTGAAACGAAGAAAGGCGACTGGACTGACAGCAATGCTATCTTCAAGGCTGTTGAGGCTACCGGTGAAAGCACTGAGTACACCGACTACGGCAACGGTGCTACAGCTGACGTTAATGTTACCTATCCGACACGTCAAAATTATCTGGCTCAAACCCATATCCGTTATGGTGAGTTAGAAATGGCAGTGTCTGGCCGGGCCATGATCAATCTGGCATCTGAAAAACAGCGTAGCGCCGCTACAATCATCAACAAGGAACTGAATAAGTTTTATTTGTATGGCGTGAAAGGTAAAGAAATCTATGGGTTACTCAATGACCCAAATTTGCCTGCTGCACTGACACCGTCCGTAGTTGATACAGACAAGACTAAATGGACAGATAAAACCACTCAACAGATTTATAATGATATCTTGCTTTTGGCAGCAGAACTGTTTGAGAACTCTAATGGCAATATCGACGAAAAGTCCGACCTTGTGCTTGCAGTCCCGCCTGCTGTCAATGTTATGCTGGGCAAAGCTACTGATTTCAACGTTAGCGTCAAAGATATGCTTACTAAGTATTTTGACAATATCAGCTTTGTAACTTTGCCTGAATTGGCAGCAACCAGCGGTAACAGTGTTATGTTGATTGCTAGGACTGTACAGGGCTTACCGACTGCGCAGCTGGGGTATAGCGAAAAAATGCGTGCATTCCAGCTTATCCCGAATACTTCCAGCTGGGAGCAGAAATTTGCATTTGGTACTTATGGCGCGATTATCTATCGTCCGTTTGCGATCGCTTCTATGTCAGGCGTGTAATAGCAAAAGCAACTCTTCCAAAGGCAAAATGGTATAATGTAAGCAACTGAAAAGGAGGTTGCTTACATTATACCTAAAGCCGTTAAGTCACAAGAATTTCTAAATCTAAAAAACAATAAATTGTATAAATTAGCTTGTGAAACCTTGGAACGTGAATATAGTGGTGATATAAAGCACCATATATATTCTAAAGAACTTGACTTAGAAACAATAATTAGCGTAAATCCTGAAGGACATATTTTAGCACATGATTTGATGTATAAATTTGCTCCGTGCTCTTACACATACAGAAGTAAAGTAAGTACAGAGATACTTTACAAAAAAAGTGCAGCGTCCAAAAAATCACAGACAGTAAAAGATTTGTGGAATGCCCCTAATAGCGTTTATCGAACTGCTGAATCAATTAAAAGGCGTTCTGTTTCTCATTTAGGTAATAAAAATTCTTTAGGGCATAAGCACTCTGAAGAAACCAAGAGAAAAATGTCAGAAGCACAAAAGCGGAGAGATAAAAGCACGTTAAAATCTTTATCTGGGAATAATCATCCGAATTTTAAGCCGATTTCAGAAAGCCAAGAAATAGCTGTTGTTGGTAAAGTATTTGCAACATACATGGATATTAAAAATGCACTTAAAATTTGGGAGAAGTCGAGAGTTTCAAAACCACAAATGCAACATTGGTTGAATATTCATGGGTTGAATTATATAGAAACAGAAGAAGGAATTTTAGTGACAAAAACTTAAAATTAAGGCATCTGTGAAACACAGGTGCCTTTTTTATTTAAAGGAGCGATAATATGGCAACTAAAAGAACATCTAAACCTACTAATGACGAAGTTGAAAACAAAACTACAGAAACGACACAAGAAACGGAAAAAGTGACTTCGACGGCTACTACTGACGAAGTTGTTGACGGCGAAGTAATCGGTGGCGAAACAGAAGAAACTGTCGAAGAAGCACCGATACAGACTAGCGGTGAAACTGTAACCGTCTGCTCTAACTACCCGCGCGACTTGAAATTTATGGTTCCAGATAATTCCGGACGTCAAGTAGCTATCGTTATCAAAGGTAATGCCACAAACCTGCGCGGCAAAGAAAAAGGCATTATCCCTATCGGTGGCTATGGTGTGACTACGGGCGTGCCCAAAGATGCCTGGGAATGGATTTTAAAACATCGTCCTGACGATGAGTTTATAAAAAAAGGATTGGTTTTTGCTACTACTGCAGCCAAAGCCAGAGCTGCTGCTAAAGAAAGCGCTGAATTGCGACATGGTTTTGAGCCTGCCGATACCAAAAAAGCAAACAGCCGTCCCTATAATGGCTGATCATGGACGGAGTAGTAATATTTGATCCTGCCAAATTCAAGGAACTGTATCCGCAATTTGCTGCGGTGTCCGATGTTATCTTAACTAATTATTTTAATGCGGCAACTCTGCTTTTGAATAACACGCCTAAATCGCTGGTTACGGACCTTGCTGAACGCGAAACGCTGCTTTATATCCTGACCTGCCATATTGCAACGCTGAAAGAGCGAGGTGACACGCTGGTAGGAACAATAACAAGTGCAGCAGAGGGAAAAGTCAATGTGTCGGTAACGCCGTTCAATAATGCTAACTGGTATCAGCAGACGCAGTGCGGAGCAATTTACTGGGCGGCTACTGCTAAATATCGTCTGGGGGTGCGCTATAATGCCTGGCATCCATGTTAAAAAAATAACCGGGGGCGAAAAGTTGCAGCAAAAACTGCGGGAAATAGCGGCGATCAAGGCGCAGGCAAAGGTAGGCTTTTTTGACAGGGCTACTTACCCAAATGGAACATCAGTGGCTTATGTGGCCTATCTTAACGAATACGGCGGACATAATCCGCGTCGGCCTTTTATGAAGCGCACTGCACGCAAGAATATTAAGAAATGGGTACTCGGTATCAAAAAAAATATCAAAATGGCAGGTATGTCAAGGGCGAATGTTAAGCGCGCCTATGAACGTGCTGCAGTTGTAGCTGTTGGCGATGTTAAAAAGACGATTAAGGCGTGGCCGCCGGACGGTAATAAAGAATCTACTGTTAAAGCCAAAGCACGGCGTGCCCGCAGCGGTAAGAATCTGCAGGCGATAAAGCCTAAAACAGTATTGATCGATACAGGTCAAATGATTGGCGCTGTCAGTTATGAGGTGAAGGCATGATAGGTTTAAATTTGCATAAGGTCGTGCGGGGCGTTATTACTGCTGTGCATCCTGATGAAGAATGTACCCTTTATCAATCTGTTGGACAGGTCAACGTCAAAGGCGTAGTCAAAAGCAAATATAGTGAGCCGCAATCCGTTAAGGTAAACTTTCAGCCGCTGGATACACAGGCGCTGCAGCATCTTGAACGTGTGGGCGATACCAAAGCCAGTGAACAGATATTTTTATATTCAGATATGGCGATGCCGATCTCAGCAGGACAACGTCAGCCGCTTTTACGCAGTGGTGATTTTATTAAACGGATTGATGGTACTTGGTGGCTGATAACGTCAGTTATTGAGGATTGGACACGTGACGGCTGGGCTAATGCAGGCATCAGTCAGCAAATCACGGCACCTGATTTTAGCGCCAGTGACTGGAGCAAGGGTGATACAAATGTTTGAGGCAGTAAACGATTTTATTTTGAAATTCGCGCCTGGTGTGGTACAGGACAATATTTACCTAGGTTATTTTAACAGGGCCAGTCTGCCGGATGTTCAGGATTATACGGTAATTTCTGTGTCTGATACTTCGCGTGTAGGTACTAATATCGGCGACGATGCGCAGGCTGCCGACAATATCTATACGACAAAGGCCCTGTATGAATACACGATTGACATTGACTTTGTCTGTGATGATCAGATGACAGCACACAAAAGAGCCTCAGCATTGGCTACTCTGGGACGCGATTATATTGCAGTTGATTTTTTCAAAGGCTATGCTATCGGCTTTAATTACGCTGACGATATGGCTTATTTACCTTTTGTCGATTTAAGTGACCAATACATACACCGCTATCGTGTGACGCTGCACCTGACACAATGGGAAAGCGTTAGCACTAGCCAGGAGTATGCAGAAAAGGTTGAGATCAACCTGGTCGAAAATATCGACGCTCACCATAAACCAAAAAAGGAGTGATATTATGGCAATTCCTGCATCACAAATTGTAAATGTAACGCCGCGGGTTATTAATGCCGGCGGTAATGATCTGGAAATTACAGGGCTTATTTTAACAAAAAATCCTTTGTGCATCGTGCCCGGGACAATGGCTTTTACATCTAAAACAGCTGTAGGAAGTTATTTCGGACTTGACAGTGCTGAATATCTGGCAGCAACAAAATATTTTTTAGGTTATGATAATAGCTTTAGGAAACCGCGCCGTCTGCGTTTTGCCCGCTTGCTAACTGAAGCGGCAGCCGGTAGCTTGATCGGTGGCACAGCGCAAAATCTGGAAACGCTGAAAACCATTACAGACGGTGGTTTGACTATCAGTATCGACGGTACTGAAAAAAGTGTGACCGGGCTGGATTTTAGCAGCGCCAATACTCAAAGCGATGTGGCCGCAGCGTTGCAGGCAAAACTTACGGGGACTACAGTAAACTATAACAGTAATTTAGGCAGCTTTATTGTTACATCGGCTACGACCGGTGTTGCATCGGCAGTTTCGGTTGCTTCTGGTGGCACCGCGGTTGGAGGTTATACTCCGGCACAGGCTTTAGGTCTTACTACAGATGCCGGAGCTTTGATATCTGCCGGCTCTGCTGAACTTACCCCAAGTCAAAATATGGACAGCATTATCGATCAAAACCAAAACTGGGTAAGTTTTACCACGTTGGATGCAGTAGACGATGCAACTGTTGTTGCTTTGGCCGAATGGACTAATCTGCAGAATGTTTCTTATATGTATTGCCCTTGGACACAAAACCCTGCAGATACGCTGCCCAGCAATACTTCCAATTTGCCTAATACTTTAATTGCAGCAAATCTTGAAGGAACTATCTTAACCTTTGGTGGGTTAGAAGATGCTTTACTGGTCCTATCTATCGGTGCGTGCATTGATTGGAACAGGGTAAACGGCCTTGTAACTTATGCTTTCAAAACACAAACAGGGTTAGCTGCATCCGTGACAGATGAAACTACTGCTGAAAATCTGGTAGCTCTGAATTGTAACTATTACGGACGTTGGGCTACACGTAATGATGACTTTATCCAATATTATCAGGGCAAGATGATTGGCGGTAACTTTGGTTATGCTGATGCATATGTCGGTAATATCTGGCTGCGTAACGCTTTGCAGGTAGCTATTATGAACGGCTTGAATCAAACGGGAAGTGTACCATACGTAGAACGTGGCTATGCCATTATCAGAGCGTGGTGCAGTGATCCAATCAACAGAGCACTGAATAATGGCATTATTGATACTGGGGTGACTTTATCTGAAGCGCAGAAAGCTGAGCTGATTACCGAAATCGGCCAGGATGTATCCAGTGAAATATTTACTAACGGCTACTACCTACAGATAACAGACCCGGGGGCAGTTGTTCGTGCTAACCGCGAAAGTCCTGTTATGGGACTGTGGTATACATATGGCGGCAGTGTTCATAAGGTAGAATTACCAGCTACAGCAGTATTATAAATAAAAAGATCCCTCAATTATGAGGGATCTTTTTATCCGATTTTTAATTCTTTAATCAGGGCTTTTTGCAAAACATTAGAGAAGTTTATATTTTCGTCTAATGCTTTTTGATTAAGCCAAGCTGGGATGGTCAAAGTTTTTTTGACAGATTTAGTATTTTTCGCTAAATCTATATTTGCCTGAATTAAAGATATATATGTATTTTCTTCTTCGAGAATAATATTCTTAGGAGAGGTTGCTTGAGGAAGTTTTTCCCCTGCTTCCAAAATACCTAAGATATAACACTCCACTGCTTCAGCAGCGTTTGCAAGAATTTCTTGTTGGTTGTCCCCTTGTGTGGAGCATCCAACTAAATCTGGAAATTCTGCCCATAAACCGTCTTTGTCATCGTGTATAATTGCTGGATAAATAAGTAACATAATATTTACTCCTTTTATAATATGTAGAACGGGGCTTTATTCAAGCCCTGTTCTTTTTAAAATCTTTTTTAATAGTCCGAGTTTCATGTCTTTTCCATGAACTGGTATAACCTCTAATTTACCATCTTTCTTTAGTCGGTGATGGCTGCCTTTTATGCCATCTAATTCCCAACCATTTTTTATTAGTAATTTTAGCAGGTCTTTATCTTTCATTGTGACCATTAGCTGACCTCCTCACATACATATTATAACACGTGTACACGTATAAAACAAGAAGGGTTAAATATTTTTTATTAAAATTAAGGAGTTGACAACATGGAAAATAGAAACATTACATCCGCTGATGCGACAATTGTATTACAATGCGAAGATTTATTTCCGCAGGGTATCATTTTAGAACAATTTTCTACTGATGCTATGATTTCACAGGCAGATGAAACCTTTGCAGAAACACGAAAAGGCGTCGACGGTCAAATGGTTGCCGGTTATGTAGACGGAGTAAAAACTTTGACTATTACACTTGAACCATCCAGCCCTAGCGTCGAATATCTTGATACTTTAGCTAGGGCTACACGTTCAGGGAAAAAGATTTACTGGCTTACATTGCTGATGTCTATTCCGGCACTTGGTAAAACGCTTACTTACAGCAACGGTGTATTAAAGACAGGCAAGCTTTTGGCAGATGCACAGCAGGTTTTTGCGCCGATCCCTTATACATTCGATTTTGAAAGTGTTAAATAAGGAGTAAATTATGAGAAAAGAAGTTTTATTTAATATTACTGACGATGGCCGCCAGTTGACTTTTAAGGTCAAACAAATGCCGGCAACCAAAGGCGAACGATGGGTTAACAGAGTTGTTGCTTTATTGGCTAACTCTGCTACTGGACAAATCAGCGATTTTGAATTTAGTAGTTTAAAAGCTAAATTCAGTGGGCCCAACAAACTGCAGGAAATTTTTAAGGTTATTGGTCAGCTGGATTATGACAAAGTAGAGCCGCTTTACGATGAGCTTTTGAATTGTTGTGAGCACGTACCAGACCCAGTTAATACAAGCTTTTCTGTGCCGTGTACTGCGGCGAATATCGATACGATTATCGGTGAATTTAAAAATCTGTATCGCCTGAGATGGGAAGCATTAAAGGTGAATTTTGATTTTTTTCAGATCGGGCAGAGTGCCCAAGGTCAACAGGTCCAGCCGTCAATTACCTTTGCGAAAACTACCGCAACGTCGGGACGCTGACCGGTATCGTAGTATCTCAAAAGTTGGCAACGCTTTGCGAACTGCAGAGCGTTTACAGCTACGAGGATCTGCTCGATTTTTATGAGATCGTTGTAGTCAATAATATCAATGAATATCGAGCGATGGAGGAGGCGAAACGAAATAATGGCAGGTAGGAATATTGTCGATGAAATTTTTATTGCTCTTGGTATGGACACCAGCGATGTAGATAAAAATATCAATGCACTAGTTGATAATGTAAGCGGCAAATTGAAAAGTATCGCTATGGGTGTGATTGCTCCTGCTTTAGCCGCTATTACATCAGGGCAGATAGTGCAACAGTTCACGCAGGAGATTATTCAAGTGGACAGATTAAGCGAATCCTTGGGCATCAATATTGAGAAATTGCAGCAGTGGCAGGGTGCCGCTGAGATGGCAGGTGTCGCAGGAGAGGAAGTTGGTGAACTGTTTGCGGATATTAACGATTGGATGACAGATCTTGCTTATAATGACAGTGGTCCGTTAAAAGATGCAGTAGAAAAGGGGTTATTAACACCAGTAAAAAATGTTAATGGCGAATTAAAAAACTCTGAACAATATTTAATGGAGATGGCAGATTCTTTCCGCAATATGAGTAAACAGGAAGCTACAGGCATAGGCCGGCAGATCGGTATCGGCAGAGCTGATGTTGTGGCATGGCTACAGCAAGGCAGTGCCGGCATCAATGCTCAGTTAGAACATGTTAAAAGGCTGGGTGTGTATACCAAAGAAGATGCTAAAGCGGCCAAAGATTTTACTAATGCCAGTAATGATTTAGCCAGAGCTATGAAGATGATGCTTCTGCCGGTTTACAGGGTACTTGCTCCGGCAGCTACGAAAATTGCCGAAGGGTTGTCTTTTCTGGCGCAGCACGCCGAAGCATTGATACCTGTTTTGATTGGAGTATCAGGAGTAATGTTAAAGTCTGTATGGCCTGCACTAACTAAGCTTGCGTTAGCTGCGAAGTCTTTTATTTTATCGCCATGGGGAATTGCAATTGCCGCACTTTTGTTACTAGGATATATTTTAGAAGATTTTATAGGCTGGCTTAATGGAGAAAAAAATACTTTTGGTGATTATTATCAAGCTATAGCTGACTTCTTTAAAAACGGAGTTAAGGCATTAGAAGATTTTCAAAAAAATGCTAGAGCAGCTATAATTGGTTTTCGTGACGATGTTGTAAATGGATTTAATGATTTTGTAAGTTCAGCTCAAGCTGCTTTTGATAAAGTAAAACCATATATTGATGATTGGGTTGCTGTAATTACTTCTGCTGTTGAACTGGTTTTAGCAATCTGGAAATGGCTTATTGGTGGCGGAGATAAAGCTGCTGATGAAATTTCCAAGACCTTTGAAAAGTTAAAAAATAACTTAGGAAAACATTTTGATAATATGTGGGGAATTGTAAAAAAATTCTGGTCGGTTGTAGAACCTATATTTAGTAAAATAGAGGGGTTTTTCGGCGATGGAAATAAAAAAGTGCATCTATCTATTGATGACCGTAGAGCTGGTGGGATAGATAACAGCAATCGTCAGACCGATGTCAAACTAACTAATAATTTTTATGGTGTTAAAGATGCAGAAGATGCACGTGATAAATTTGCTCGAGATGCTCTTAGCAGTCCACTTGTTAATGGGCCTGCTAATGGATCATATTAATGATGGAGGTATAAGATATGACAACCCTACCAATTTCAGACAAACAAAAACAATCAAGTAAATGGCGCTTTGTAAATGAGCAAGGACGAAATGTACTGCCGGACGCAGTTGTATTTCAGGTAAGCGTTACATCGGGTGGCAAGGTGGTATCTGAACCTATCGAAAAAGGTTCTTTTATGAGCTATAACAAAGTTACTAGCCCTCTGGAAATCAACGCTGATCTATCATTTTCGGGGACTAATGCTTATTTACAATCTGTAATTGACATGATAGAGAATTTAAAACAGGAAATCAGCTATTTTTCTATTGTTACGCCAGTTTATGAGTATGAGCGCATGACACTGCAAAACTACGATTACAGTCTTAATGCTACTGATGGCTTAGGTGTGCTGCATATCAATGCGCAGTTTGTCGAAGTCCGTGAGGTCGATGTAGCTTACAGTAGTGTTGATGTCAGTACTATAACGGCGGCTGACGCTAAAAATCCGTCAGATGCCAGCAAAGTAAATACCGGCACTACTACGCCGGCCGAGCCGACTGCTGAACAAAAGAAAGTTGGCGAAACAGCACTTTATAAAATATTTGGTAAAGTAGGGCTGCCAGGTTCTCGAAAAAATGATGAGATTGATTGAACTTTAGATTATCGGTAGCAAATGATAGGGAAGGTGATAATATGCAAGTCATACCATTACAGCAAATACCAAACCAAGAATTTAATATTGTTTTGAATGGACAAAACTGTACTATCCATTTGTACCAAAAGGGCGATTATATGTATCTGGATTTGACCTGTGACGGTACTATTGTAAGGCAGGGAGGTATTTGCTTGACAGCAATGGATTTAGTGCAGTATCCGACGCCATATTTTAGCGGTACGCTGTTTTTTGCCGATATGACGAACAAAGATACTGCCCCGCATTATAGCGGGCTTGGAACGCGTTATGTGCTTTACTATGAGGACGAATTATGACAAGTTTCAGCGAAAAAACAATCAGGACAACTGTATATATGCGGCAAGGTAGTTTTAATGGCGGCAGTAACACTGTAAGCTTTGAAGGACTGCCGATCGAAGTAAACGTATCTAAACCGGGAGGCGAGGATATGGGCAAGGCTACTGTTACAGTAAATAACATGAAGTTAGATACTATGCAGCAGCTAACTATGCTGGCATTCAGGAAACTGCAAACTTTTAATAACATTATCAAAATAGAAGCGGGCGAGTTGGGACGGAAGCTTAATACAGTATTTGAAGGAGAGATATCGTCTGCGGTGCCCGTGATGGACAAAGACGGCAGCGTCAGCTTTAAAATCGAAGCTAGAACAGGCTATTATCCTAATCAGCTTCCTACTCCTCCTACATCGGCCAAAGGCGAAACAACAATCGAAAAACTAATGAAAATTTTTGCCGGCGAAGCTGGGTATGGTTTTGAAAACAAAGGCATTACTGCCAGCGTAAAGAACAGTACGTTTATTGGCTCACCTATCCAAAAAGCGCACGAATTGGCACGGCAGACTGGTATTGATCTGTTGATAGATGACCGTAAGTTTATCATTCAGCCTTATGAGATCAAAAATTCTGGGAATGTAGTTTTGGTTAAAGGCGATTCAGGTCAGTATGGTTATCCTTCATTTACAAATGACGGCGTACAGTGCAAGATCTACTTTAATCCCAATCTTTCATTGGGCGGGTTTTTCGAGTTGCAAACGATTTTGCCGGCGGCTTCCGGGATATGGAAGATAAGTAAGCTGGAGCATAAATTGAGTGCCAATAAACCAACTGGCGGCGATTGGATGACCAGTCTTAACGGCGTGTGGGTTCAGGGGGTATGAGCGTGTCAAATAATGAAGCAGTACAAGGTCAAAAAAATATCTATAGCGCTAACAGTGATGTTAATGCTATAGATTTTTTTGTGCGTATGTTACAGAACAAAATAGCTACTGCACAGCCGGTTAAAGTCGTTGCCGTTGATACGCAGGGGGCACAAGGACCTACAGGTTATGTAGATGTTTTACCACTGGTTACCTACGTAGATGGCAAAGGTCAGGCAGTGCAGCCTGTAACGTTGTATCATTTGCCATACAGTAGAGTACAGGGAGGTAAAGCAGCACTGATTATTGATCCGGTCCCTGATGATATCGGAGTTGCTGTTTTTGCTCAATCTGATAGCAGTAATGTTACAGCAGGGACAAGAGAACCACAACAACCAGGTAGATTACGTAAACATAGCCAGTCTGATGGTTTTTATATTGGTGGTTTCTTAAATCAGGCTCCTAGTTGCTACTTAGAGTTGACGCAGGATAATAAGTGCAATCTGATTGCTACATCAGGTGTGAATATTAAAGGCGATGTAACTGTTGAAGGTGATGTTATCGCTAATGGCATAAGCCTTACGAAACACGTGCACGGTGGTGTAGAAAGTGGCGGCAGTAATACCAGCGGTCCGAAATAAGGAGGTAAATATGTTTAATCGGCGTTTATTAATAAATTCGGGGGGGACACCGCCAAAAACGCATTCAGTCCTTGAAGTTCACGTAGACACAGCCGACGGCAGTCATATCGTTTCCGCTTTGGTAAAGATTACATATAACGGGCAAAGTATTATAAACGGCACGGACAATAAAGGCATAGCCGTGTTTGAAAACGTACCGACCGGAACAGAAATAATTTATAATATCTCCA
>OGRL01000436.1_pt1 | contig 36451 bp, 23 predicted proteins | sample 1553481 | NCBI WGS metagenome assembly OGRL01 (sample SAMEA2580036, study PRJEB22360) | human gut metagenome
ACTCTTTCGTGTTCCTTAACGCCGCCTTTCCTCGTGCGACAGCTTTATTATTATACCATACCATCCCCAGTTTGTCAATGCTACTTGATGTAGAAGATTCTCGTCTATTTTTGTCGATGATTTGTGAAAAATCCATAAAAAGAGCGTTTCCCTTCCCCAAAGAGAAACGCTCCGCCCCTTTTTTGCCGAAAAACAACCTCTTATTCGACAATTTTCACATCATACGCCTGCAACCACGCATTCATCTGCACGAAATAAGCAATTGTCTGCGGATATGCCATCAGCTGCCCATACCACTGCACACCGCTTGGCTGTAATAATAGTTGTTCGATTGCTTCTCGTTTCACCAACTGGAACAGCGGTGCTTTTGGATCTTGCAAAATCGCCGCAAGCATTGCTCGTACTGCCTGCAAATAATTCGGATTGTGGGTCTTTGGATACGGACTTTTTTTCCGCCAGAGCACTTTCTCCGGCAAATAGTCCTGCATGGCTGCTCGCAGCAGCCCTTTTTCATAGCCTTTGTACTCTTTCATCTCCCACGGCACATTATAAAGATACTCTGCAATTCGATAATCGCAGAACGGCACTCGCACTTCCAAAGCGTTCGCCATACTCATCCGGTCTTTCCGGTCTAACAGCGTCTGCATAAACCAGTCTAAGTTCAGCAGCATCATTTGCCGCATACGGCGTTCTAACGGAGAATCTTCCGGCAACGCATCTGCCTGTTGAATCGTTTCTTGATATGCCTGTGATACAAATACTGCCCCGTCAATCTGCTCTGCAAACTCTTCTCGCAGAAACTGCATCCGATAATCGGTACTTTGTGCCCATGGGAATCCATCTCGCTCCCGAATATTTGGATCTCGATACCAAGGGTATCCGCCAAATAGTTCATCGGCACATTCACCGGAAAGGGCAACCGTTACATGCTCCTTAATTGCTCCGCAGAATAAATAGAGGGAACTGTCTACATCTACCATGCCCGGCAAATCTCTTGCCTGCATTGCTGGAATCAAAGCAGCTGCCAGCTGTGGCGTATCCAGAACCGTCCAATGATGCTGACATTGCAGATAGTCCATCATCGCACGGATATAATCCGGGTCACTATTCGGTTGGAAATGGCTCTTCTGAAAATAGCGGTCATTGTCTTTATAGTCTACAGAAAACGTATGCAGCACTTCTCCCCGTTTCTTCAATACCTGATTGGCAAGTGAGGAAAGCAAACTGGAATCCAAACCACCGGACAAAAATGTTCCAATGGGAACATCGGAAACCATCTGACGGGTTGCAGCATCTTTCACCAACTCCCGCACCTGTTCAATCGTCTGTTCCATGTTGTCCGTGTGCGGTTTCGCCTGTAATTTCCAGTAAGGTGCAAGGGAAATTCCGGTTTCTGTTGCATAGCCGCAATGTGCCCGTTTCACTTCTTTGATGGTCTGAAAAACACCGCAGCCGGCAGACCGTCCAGGGCCTAGCAAGAGAATCTGTGCAATGCCATGTTTGTCTATGGTATGTGGCACTGCTGGATGCTGCAATAGTGCCTTGATTTCAGATGCAAAAACCAATCCGCCGGGAATCTCCGCATAAAACAATGGTTTCACACCGATTCGGTCACGGGCAAGAAATAACCGCTGTGCCTGCTGCTCCCAGACTGCAAATGCAAAAATTCCGTTGAACCGCTCTGTACAAGCTGCTCCCCAGTGTAAGTATGCCTGTAAAACCACTTCTGTATCACAGTGTGTAGTAAAAACTGCTCCTTCTTTTTGTAATTCTTCCCGCAGTTCCGGTGTATTATAGAGTTCTCCATTATAAACCAGCGTATAGGTTTCGGTTGCAGTCTGCCGTGTCATCGGCTGTTTTCCCCGTTCCACGTCAATGACAGCCAGCCGAGTGTGTGCCATTGCACAGTGGGTATCTTGATACATTCCCTGCTGGTCAGGACCTCGATTGCTTAGAACTGCCTGCATTCGTTTTAAATCGGCTTGATATCGGGCAACATCTTCTTGCCAAGTGACCATTCCAGTGATTCCACACATATCAGCGTCCTCCTTTTATCAGCGGATTGAAAAACCGCCTGCTTCTGTATGATATGCAGAAACAGGCGGAAATGTGCGGAGATTTTTCTGTCAAAAAAGATTGCATTTCTTGACTTTTTTCTATCATTCTGCTATACTACAAATAGATAGAATGGATTTCAGATTGCTTTTTATATAAGGAGGAATCTCTATGAGTACAAAAGAACAATTGATGCAAGAATTAGATACATTGACAGAAACACAGCTGAAAGCACTGCTGCTCTTCATTCATAGCTTTCAAACAGAATCTTCTATTCCGAACGAAGAAACAGCAGCAGCTTTAAAAGAAGTTTCCGAAATGAAGCAACATCCTGAGCGATACCCGGGATATACAGATGTTGATACTATGATGAAGGACTTGCTGCAATGAAATACACCTTAAAACCAACCACACAATTTAAACGAGATTTAAAAAAGGCACAAAAGCAAAACAAAAATTTAGACTTGCTGAATAAAGTCTTGCAGCAACTGGCAGACGGCATTCCACTTCCAGAAAAAAACCGTGACCATGCTTTAATAGGAAATTACGCTGGATGTCGGGGATGCCACATTCAACCCGATTGGCTTCTCATTTATGAAATTGCAGAAGATACACTCTTTCTGTATCTCACCCGAACCGGCAGCCATAGTGAATTATTTGAACGATAAACAAACACGCACACCGCCAGAATCTTTCATTCTGATAATGTGCGTTTTTCTATCTCATTTTCATCTTCACAAATTTTATTTAATACGAAAATCTTCCCTCTTCCAAATGAATCTTATCCCAGAAATACCGCAGCATCCAACCATCAAAGTCGGTGATCTGCATAGAAGAACCTGCCATCATCAGCGAAGAGCCGCCCGGGAATCCTCCCGGTGGGAATCCATCCAATTCCCCTTCTCCGCCATAGAAGTCCGTCATGCCAAATCCATGCCCCAATTCATGTTCCAACACATGCAGACCCGTTCCATCCAGCATATTCAAATAGGCATCATCTGACAGTCGCTGTCCCCAGTCGCCGCCGCATCCGCCAATGGATGGGAAGCCCTGCGTTGCCCAGAGATACATATCAAACCGTTCGCCCGGATAAACATAATTGGTATCCATAAAGTGCTCCATGCGGGAAAGTTCTGTCGGTGCACTCGGCAGCTTATCCGGAATGGTTTCATAACCGTTGGATGTGTCACCGCTGCTGTCGTAATCGCTAATCAAAGAATCATAGACCACTTCATCCGGCTGCAAATCCAACAGACAATTCCGGTCTAAAACTGCCCAGCCGACAATTTTCACAGTAACATGGTCATACGGCCAATCTTCATAATCTTTCAACCAGTCTGTCCAAGCGTTGATGCTATCTTCCACCAGCTTTTCAAACTGTTTCCGCTGTTCCAACGATACGGTTTTATAGGACTGCCAACGAACAACATAATGCAATTCGCCCTTTCCGGCAACAATCTGGTCAAACAAGGTATTTCGGCGAACGGTGGACTGTTCCCGTTCTACTCGATTTGTCCAAATCCAATCTGCAGCAGACTGATAGCTTGCCGGCATATCTGCAATCGTCAAGGTCTGTTTGGAATCGGTCGTTGTTGTCGTTGTCGTAGTGGTTTCTTCTGGTGCTGTGGTTGTGGTTGTAATGCTTGTTGTGGTTGTTGTCTGTTCCGGTTCAACCACTGGGAAAATCGTATTTTCCGGCAGTGTTACGGTTTCTGCTGGAAATGCAGTCTGCCGCTGCATCAAAAAGCCCTGCAACGCTGCAAGGTCTGCTGCATCTAGTGTTCCATTCCCGTCCACATCTGCCAAGGCCGCTGCACAGAAATCCGAACTTCCACCCTGTAATATCAAGCGTTTTGCCAGTGCCAAATCCAACACGTTCACAACTCCATCTCGGTTGACATCGCCCGGCTTCAGCCAAGTGACCGGCTCTAATGTATAAGTTCCAAAATCTGTTTCATTTTGCTGCAAGTGAATGCGATTCATGCCCACTTCAGTACAAGTAAACTGCTGCTGCATACCATCTTGTTGCAATTGCAGTTCCAACGTCTGGCGGTCAGAAGCTGTTGCATAAAATTCTCCCTCACTGAGCGAAGATTTCAAGGTATAAGTACCCGCTCCCGTTTCTGTAAAGTACCAGATATTATACGCTGCAACACCATTCGCTGCATATGGAAGAATCCGGCTACCTGTTTCCGCTGCTCCGTTGGCAACCGTCAAATACTGTCCGGCATCGTCCCGCAGCTGATACCCAATCCACGTATTGACTGCCGCCGCTGCTTCCGATGGGGCATCTGCTGCAAGTACCGCATGAGGCATGGATACCACGCCCATGACTGCCGCCAGCAATGCCGCTTGTAACGATTTTCGTTTCATCATCCTGACTCCTTTTCTCTCAGAAATTTTTCCAATAATCTTATTATAGCATGATGTATAAATTTTTTCAACTATTTTTGGATATTTTTTATGATATTTCTATCCTGATTCAGTCATTTTTCGCAGTCCTATTCTCCTATTTTCCGTATTTCTTCTGTTTCCGGCTGCTTTTTCGTGAAAAGGCTGCAAGTCCAGCCAAAACAACCAGAAAAACAGAGAAAACCTTGACAAAGTTTCAGCCGTGTGCTATACTACTTTTATATTGTCCTATTCCAAAAAAGTTGTTTGGATGGGAAAAAATACACACAGAATCAAAGGATTCGTGTAAACGGAGGAACGAGAAACCATGATTAAATGGAAAAAACTTGCGGCTACGGTTGTAGCTGCTGCGGCTGCTGTTTCCTGTGCTGGATGCGGCAATCAGGCACTTGCTTACCCGCTGACAATTGACGGCGTAAAAATCAAAGCTGGTATTTACATCTACTATTCTTATCAGGCTTATACCGAAGCAACCAGCACCATTCAAAAACAGAATTCTGACTTGGACACCACTGATGAAGAAGTGGTAAAGGCACAGACGATTGACGGCAAAGATGCGGAAACTTGGATCAAAGACCGCACGATGGAATATTGCAAGGAATTCGTTGCGATTCAGAAAGACTTCGATGCAAAGGGTCTGGAACTGACCACCGAACAGACCAATCAGGTGAAGAACTACATCAGCTCTGCTTGGGACAGCAGCGGCGAAACCTTTGAAAAGAACGGAATTGCAGAATCCTCCGTTCAGGATATCTTCCTTTCTACCTACAAAGAACAGGAACTGTTCCAGCATTATTATGGTGCAGATGGTGAAAAGGGCGTTACGGAAGACGAACTGAAAGAATACTACGAAGACAATGATGCTCGTGTTCGTTACATCACTTTCGACCTGAAAGACGGCAACGGCGATTTGCTGAAAGATGACGGCAAAAAAGAAATGAAGAGCATGGTAGAAGATTACCTGAGTGTTCTGAAAACGCTGAAGGATGAAGATGCCATCAACGACAAAATGGATACCATTCAGGAAGAATACAACGCTTATGTGACTTCTATTTCCGAAGAAGCTGCTGCTGCAACCGCAACTTCTGCAACAGATGAAAACGGAAATGAAATTCCAGCAACCACCACTGCAACGACTGCAACAACCACTTCCGCAGAAACAACCACTGTTACAACTGTTGCTGCAGATGCAGAATCGGATTCCGAAGCAGAAACCACTGCAGACACCGAAGAAACCGTAACACGTGCAGCATCTGACGCAGACAGTTCCGATGAAACAACAACCACAACCGTTTCCGGTGCAACAGAGGAAGAAAGTTCTGACACCACAGAAACCACCACGACCACTGCACCGTACGCAAACGAAAGCATTATCACAAAGGTTTCCACAACAGACGAAAAGGACAAGGATAACGAAGATTCCATTAACTATACACCGTCTAAGAAAGCCTATGAAGCGATTTTCAACGATGCAAAGACGGATGTTCCGTTTATCGTAGAAGATGACGAAGCTTATTACCTGATTGTTCGGTTTGACATCACCAAGCGAATGACAGACGATGACCTCTGGACAGAAGACCAGATGAAGGCTGTTGCTTCTAGAAAGTATTGGGATAATTTCACCGATGACAAGAAGGAAATGGCAAACGCTTTGAACATCGACCAGCAGAGTGATCGGGCAATCAAGAAGTATGACCCGTTCAAGTTAGACTTCTCTTCCAGCTCTAGTTCCAGCAATTAAATAAAACCAATTTGATTGTTAAAAGTCAAAAAGCGTGTCCACAGTTTCAATTTGCGGATACGCTTTTTTCTTGTTTCTATGTCGTGTTTCATTGAAAACTGTGCCTTTAAAAAGTACTCAGATACTTTTACCAATGACAAGAAAGAAATGGCAAACGCTTTGAACATCGACCAGCAGAGTGACCGAGCACTCAAAAAGTATGACCCGTTCAAGTTGAACTTCTCCACAAGCTCCAGTTCCAGCAATGAAACAGAATCAATCTGATTGCTAATCAAAAAGCGTGTCCGCTGGACATTCCATTTGCGGATACGCTTTTTCTTTTTCATATTCCAATTTCACATGGACAAGAATCAACATCCCAGTACGATACTTGAAAAACAAAAAACCAGATGCATTGCATCTGGTTTTCATTTGGTTGGGGTGGAAGGATTTGAACCCTCGGAATAACGGAGTCAGAGTCCGCTGCCTTACCACTTGGCGACACCCCAATATTTCATTTTGTCATCTGTTGTTCAGCGACTTATTTATTATATCACACTTTTTTGTGTTTGTCAAGTCTTTTTTTCAAATTTCTCAAAAAAATTTTTCTGAACTTCTTTCAGACTGTTTTGCGTCTTACTCATGACGACTTATATAGTATATCACATTCCGCCGTATTTGTCAAGCGTTTTTTCAAAAAAATTATCGAATTTTGTTTTTTTCTGTATAATCGCATGATTACAACAAAATTAAAACAAAAAGCAGGCAGATTTCATCATTCTGCCTGCTTAGCTCTTAAAAAATCAAATCTACGCTTATTCGTCCAGTGCTGTCCGCAGGGACTTTACAAATTCATACACCTTTTCCGGTGCTTGTTCCTGATACTGTTCAACCATGTTGACAATGGCACTACCCACAATGACCCCATCACAATACTGGCTCATCTGCTTTGCAGCTTCTGGGCTGGAGATTCCAAACCCAACCATGCACGGAATCTTTGCATACTTATGAATCGGCGTAAAGAATGCAGAGAAATCTGTCTGGAATTTTGTCCGCATACCCGTTACACCATTCGAGGAAACACAATACAGGAATCCGGTTGCATCCTCTGCAATCATCTGAATTCTACCTTCACTTGCCGGTGTTACCAAACTGATGTTGTGAATATGATACTTGTCAGCACTGCCCTGAATCTCGTCCTTTTCTTCAAACGGCATATCCGGCACAATGACCCCATCAACGCCAATTTCCTGACAGGTGCGGAAAAATTCCTCTGTTCCATGAGAGAAAATCGTGTTCAGATACATCATCAGCAGCAACGGCATATCGGTTTTTTTCCGCAGCCGCTTAACCAGCTCAAAAATACCTGCCAAGGTTGTTCCCTGCTTCAAAGCCTGTTCGCTGGCGTGCTGAATGACAGGGCCTTCTGCAATCGGGTCAGAAAATGGAACGCCCAGTTCAATAATATCTGCACCGGCTTTTTCCATCTGCAATACCAGCTGTTCCGTACGGTCATATCCGCCGTGTCCAGCTGTTACAAATGGAATCAGTGCCTTTTTTCCCTGTTGTTTTAATGCCTGCAAAGTGCGGTCAATTCGATTCTCAGTCATCAATCTTCACTCCTCTGTATTGTGCGATTTGCTGCATATCCTTGTCCCCACGACCGGACAGGCAGATAATCATAATTTGGTCTTTTCTCATAGTCGGTGCAATCTTCATTGCAGCTGCAACAGCATGTGCTGATTCAATTGCCGGAATAACACCTTCTTTTTTCGACAGATATTCCAACGCCTGAACAGCTTCTTCGTCTGTAATGGCAACATAGTCTGCCCGTCCGGTTTGATAAAGATTTGCGTGCTCTGGCCCGATGCCCGGATAATCCAGACCAGCAGAAATCGAAAATACCGGTGCAATCTGTCCTTCATCATTTTGCAGGAAATAGGACTTCATGCCGTGGAAGATTCCCAACTTGCCCTTTGCAATCGTTGCAGCGTGCAGAGCAGTATCCACGCCCTTTCCGGCAGCTTCTGCACCAACCAGCCGAACGCTTTTATTCGGAATGAAATCATAGAACATACCCATTGCATTCGAGCCGCCGCCAACGCAGGCAACGACACAATCCGGCAACACGCCTTCTTTTTCCTGTAACTGCTGCTTTGCTTCTTCGCCAATAATCTTCTGGAAGTCCCGAACCATCATCGGATACGGATGCGGCCCCATTACCGAGCCAATCAAATAATAAGTGGTGTCAATGTTGGTGACCCAATCCCGCATTGCTTCGTTGATGGCATCTTTCAGCGTACCCGTTCCGTTGTCAACGCTGCGAACCTTTGCCCCCAGCAGTTCCATCCGGTAAGCGTTCAGCTTCTGCCGTTCTACGTCCTCTTTCCCCATGAAGACTTCGCATTCCAAGTCAAACAGGGCACAAGCGGTTGCTGTTGCAACGCCGTGCTGACCAGCACCGGTTTCCGCAATAATCCGCTTTTTGCCCATCCGCTTTGCCAGCAGAATCTGACCCAATACATTGTTGATTTTGTGTGCACCTGTGTGGTTCAAATCTTCCCGCTTCAGATAGATTTTACAGCCGCCCAAGTCCTTTGTCATTCGTTCTGCATAATACAGCAGGGATGGACGGTTTGCATAATCCCGACAGAGTGTGCGATATTCTTCCCAGAAAGTCGGGTCTGCCTTTGCTTCTTCATAGGCAGTTTCCAATTCGTGTACCGCATTCATGACCGTTTCGGGAACATACTGTCCGCCGAATATTCCATATCTTCCTACTTTACCCATAATTCTACGCTCCTCGTATCAATGTCATCAATTGTTTCATTCTTCTCAGTGATTTTACGCCATCCTCTTCAATGCCGCTGGAAAAGTCCACGCCCGTGGGAGAAACCGTTGCAATTGCCTCCAAAACATTTTCCGGCTGCAACCCGCCTGCCAGAAAAAACGAACGATTCCAGCTGTGTCGGGCGAGCAGCTCCCAGTCTGCACAAACACCTGTTCCGCCAATCCCTGCACCCGTCTTTCCCTCTAAAATCAGGCAGTCTGCCGGATTTGTTCCGGCGGCTTCGAGCTCCTCCAGCGTGCCAATGCGGAGGGCTTTCCAGACTGGCAAGCCGGTTTTCTGCTGCAAGGTTTGAATCTGCTCTGCCGATTCATTGCCATGCAACTGAATCACCTGCAAGTGCAACTGCTCTGCCATACGGCAAATGGTTTCTGATGATTCATTTACGAATACCCCAACCGCTGCAATTGCATCTGATTTTTCCTGTACCAAGCGTTGTGCCTGCTCCTGAGAAATGCTCCGGCGAAAACCACCGCTTAAAATCATACCCATATAATCCGGCTGACAGAGATTCACGGCTGCAACATCCTCCAGCCGCCGGATTCCACAAAACTTAATCTTCATAAGTTCTCCCGCAGCTGCTGCATGGCAACGGCAATATTTCCGCTCCGCATCAAGGTTTCCCCAATCAATACCGCATCTGCTCCATATTTCCGGACAGCTGCCAAATCTTCATGCGTCTGCATACCGCTTTCCGAAACCAAAATGCAATCGTTCGGAACCATTGCTGCCAGTCGTTCTGTGGTCTTTAAATCGACCACAAAATTTTTCAAGTTGCGGTTATTGATGCCGCAGATTTTTGCACCGCAAGCAAGCACCTGCTCCATTTCTGCTTCGTTGTGTGCTTCAAACAAACAATGCAGTCCCAATTCCGTTGCATATTCGTAAAAATGCCGCATCGTTGGAGCGTCCAGAATGGCTGCAATCAACAGAATAGCATCTGCTCCCATAACCCGTGCTTCATCAATTTGATAGGTGTCAATGATGAAATCTTTCCGAAGCATTGGAATGGAAACTGCCTCCCGAATTGCCCGAAAATAATCGCTGCTGCCCTGAAAATAATGTTCCTCAGTCAGGCAGGAAATTGCATCTGCTCCGGCACGTTCATAAGCAGCTGCCTGCTCGACCGGATGAAAGTCTGCACAGATAACCGACTTCGAAGGCGATGCTTTCTTGACTTCTGCAATGATGGAAAGCCGTCCACTTTTCAGAGCATCCGGAAATGAATATACTTCCCGTTCCGTCTGCAATGCCAGTTTCCGCATGGTTTCCCGGTCGGTTCTCTGTAATTCCCGTGCAAGCTGTTCTTTTCGCTTTGCAACAATTTCATCTAAAATCATAAGCCTGCTCCTTTCTTATGCCAGAGCATTGGTAAACTGCTTGAGTTCCTCTAACTTTGCCAGTGCTGCACCGCTGTCAATCATCTCTGCTGCCAGTGCAACCCCATCGCCGATACTGCCAGCCTGACCAACCACATAGAGAGCACAGCCAGCATTCAGCAGAACGATGTTCCGCTTTGCATCCCGAATCGTTCCAGCCAGAATGCCTTGTGTAATCAGTACATTTTCTTCCGGAGAACCGCCAACAACTTCTTCCTTTTCTGCCAGCGGCAACCCGAACTGTTCCGGTGTGATGGTGTATTCAAAAATACCGCCATCCTTGATTTCTGCAACCTTTGTCGGAGCGGAGATTGAAATTTCATCGAATCCATCTTCTCCGTGTACGACCATTGCATGACGAATGCCCAGACCACAAAGTACCTTTGCCATCACCGGAATCAAGTCATCGCTATAAACGCCCAGCAAAATATAATCGGTTTCAGCAGGATTTGCAAGCGGCCCTAAAATATTGAACACGGTACGTGTTCCCATTTCTTTTCTTGCCTTGGCAACGTATTTCATCGAACCGTGATAGCTCTGTGCAAACAAGAACGAAATGCCGATTTCGTGAATGCAGTTAGCAGCCTGTTCTGGTGTGGTCTGAATTTTTACACCGAGCCGTTCCAACACATCTGCTGCACCGCTCTTACTGGACACACTGCGGTTGCCGTGCTTGGCAACCTTTGCTCCAGCTGCTGCAATGATGAAAGAAGAAGTGGTAGAAATATTGAACGAGTTCGAGCAATCGCCGCCCGTTCCGACAATATCAATCGCATCCTTGCAATTGGGAACGGTCTTTGCCTTTGCCCGCATACCCTTTGCAAATCCAGTGATTTCTTCAATGGTTTCACCCTTCATTCGCAGAGCAGTGAGAAATTCTGCAATCTGAATATCGGTTGCCGCATTGCTCATAATCAAATCCATGGCTTCCATGGCTTCAGTTTCGGTCAAATTTCCGCCGTTCAGAACCTTTTCTGCATATGGGAGCAACGCTTTCTTCGGCTGCTGCGGTGTCTGCCGCTTGGTCGGAATGGAAACGCCCGGCAGCAGGTTCAAGAATCGAATCAGGATTTCCTTTCCGTCTTCCGACAAAATGGATTCCGGATGGAACTGCAAGCCATAAATCGGGAACTTGGTATGTTCCAGTGCCATAATCTGCCCATTTTCATCCCGTGCGGTGATACGCAGGCAAGATGGCAGCGATGCTTCTTCTACAATCAGGGAATGATAGCGACCGCAGGCGATCACTGGCGGCAGCCCTGCAAACAGAACCGACTGATTGTCAATTGCAATGTTGCTTGCTTTGCCGTGCATGAGGTGTTCTGCCTTGACAATCTTTCCGCCGAATGCCTCTGCAATTGCCTGATGTCCTAAGCAAATACCCAGAATCGGCATTTTTCCGGCAAACTTCTGAATCGCTGGAATCGAGATCCCTGCATCTTTCGGATAGCCCGGCCCCGGAGAAATCAAGAGTGCATCCGGATGCATGGCTTCGATTTCTTCCAATGTGATTTCATCGTTCCGAACTACCTGAATATCCGGATACAGTTCCCCGATATACTGATACAGGTTGTAAGTGAAAGAATCATAATTATCCAAAAACAGAATCATTGTGCTGCCTCCTTAATGGCATTGATGACTGCCAATGCTTTATTTACGGTTTCATAGTATTCATTTTCCGGCACAGAGTCCGCTACAATGCCAGCTCCTGCCTGTACATATGCTTTCTGATTGGTAAAGAGCACGGTTCGAATCGCAATGCAGGTATCCATATTGCCATTGAATCCGAGATAACCAACCGTACCGCCATACAAGCCACGCTTTTTCGGTTCAAACTGGTCAATCAGTTCCATTGCCCGTACTTTTGGAGCACCGGAAAGTGTTCCAGCTGGCAGAATTGCCATCAGTGCATCCAAAGCGGTCAAGTCTTTCCGCAGTGTTCCCTCTACATCCGAAACCAAATGCATGACCTTGGATGCCCGTTCCGTCACCATATAGCGAGTTACGGAAACGCTGCCAAATTCAGAAACCTTACCAACGTCGTTTCGTCCGAGGTCAACGAGCATCGTATGTTCTGCTCGTTCTTTCGGGTCTGCCAGCAAATCGGCTTCATTCTGCATATCTTCTTCTCTGGTCTTGCCCCGTGGCTTTGTTCCGGCAATTGGGCGATTGTGAATCGTGCCATTCTTTACGCTTGCCAGCATTTCCGGAGAAGCTCCGGCAACATCATAAGTTGGTGTGTGGAAATAATAGAGATATGGGGATGGATTGCTGACCCGCAATTTCCGGTAAACATCAAAGCTATCCGGCGGATTCTGGATTTCAAACCGCTGGGAAAGAACAATCTGGAAAATATCGCCGTTCACGATGTGTTCCTTTGCCTGCCGAACGATGTCCATATAGGCATCCTTGCTCGTGTTGGAATGTACGATGGCAGTTCCTGTTTTCAAGGTTGGCTTTGGTGTTGGGTTATAGGTGCGAATCTTCTGTGCCAGTTCTTCGGCTCTCCAGAGAGCTGCTGCATACTGGGCATCCAAGTTGCCGTCTGTGTGCAGATTCTGAATTACAATCCCGTTGTGTTTCAGATGGTCATAAGCAACCAGTTCTTCATATAAAAACAAATCGCAGTCTGGCATGTGAATGTCATCTTCCGGAACATTCACCAATGTTTTTTCCATATACCGCACGGTATCATATCCGAAATAGCCAATCAATCCGCCTGTGAAATTCGGTGCATCCGGCAAAACCGGAGCGGAATATTGTGCCATTCGTTCTTTCAGGAACAGAATGGGGTGTTCCACCATGAATGTTTTCTTCTGGTTGTTTTCCAGAATGCAAGCCGTTGTGCTGTGCATCTGAATTTCCTGTTTCGGATTTGCTCCGACAAAGGAATACCGTCCCCACTGTTCGCCGTTGTTCACACTCTCGAAAATAAAGGCATTTTTTGCTCCCTCAGACATTGCCCGATACAAATTGATGGGGGTCTGATTGTCCGCAGAGAAATCATAGAAAACGGGAATGGTATTGTACTGTTTGGCAAGCTGTTTCACTTGTTCCAATGATGGTGTAAGCATATGCTTTCCTCCTTATAAGAAAATGATGAATATTGTTCTATATTGTCAAATGAAAGTCACGATTGTCCTTGATGGAGATGCAGAAAAAACAAAAAACGCCTGACATCCCACTGCTATGGGACGTCAGGCGTAAAATCCTTAAAGTGTTGCCACCCAATTTCAGAAACATCATTCTACTTTGCCGGAATGCTGTTTCCCTCTTTCCGAATACGCCGGACTTCCACCGGATATATTCTTGTCCCGATAACGTAGGACATACGGCGACAGTTACTACCAAATATTTTGGATTCCCTGTGCTTCTCACAAATCCATTCACCATACCGCTTCCATATCAGGATCCCACCATCCCTGACTCTCTCTGTTGCCGCTCAGCAGGTTACTTGCCTTTGCTCTAAGAATTTTAAGATGCTTTTATTATAGTCACTTCGTTCGGATTTGTCAAGAGGATTCATAATTTTTTTACATTTTTGTTCGTATGTCATTATGACGCAGACCGCTGCACCACAGATTTCACAAACTTCACAATCTGAATCAGAATCATTGAACCAAAGCTGAAAATGTGAATCCATGCATACTGCAAACCAGTCAGGCTGGCAATGCTGAACAAGCTCTTCAACGGCGGAACTAACAGAACTGCATTGATTAAAATCATGCCGGCAAAGAATGCCAGCAAGCCAAATGGGTTGTTAATCATCTGCTTCCGGAACAGCACCGGTTCTTCGGACTTGCAGCTGAAGCCATGCCACAAGCGGGACATACAGAGTGTTGCAAACGCCATTGTCATGCCCAGATAATCGCCGCCCTCACTTCTGCCGAGCACATAAGCAAGAAATGTCATAATTCCAATAATCAAGCCGGAATATCCCACGGAAATCAAGAATGGTTTTGTCAAAATGGATTCATTTGCAGGACGGGGCTTTTTCCGCATAACGCTTGCCTGATGCGGTTCTAAGCCCAAGCCGATTGCTGGCAGAGAGTCCGTCAAGAGGTTGATAAAGAGCAAGTGAATCGCTGCAAACGGCTGTCCCAGTCCAGCAAGAGCACAAGCCAATACCACCAGAATTCCTGCCAAGTTACCGGAGAGCAGGAACAAGATAGCACGCTTGATATTTTCATAGAGGTTTCTACCGTTTTCAATTGCCTTGACAATCGTTGCAAAGTTATCGTCTGTCAGAACCATTGCTGCAGCATCTTTGGAAACTTCCGTTCCGGTAATGCCCATCGCTACGCCGACATCTGCCTGTTTCAGTGCCGGGGCATCGTTCACGCCGTCCCCTGTCATGGCAACCATACAATTTTGAGCCTGCCAAGCCCGTACAATCCGGATTTTGTGTTCTGGAGTAACACGGGCATAAACCGACTTATCCTTGACAAAGTCCACCAGCTGTTCATCTGTATAGGCATCCAATGCAGAACCCTCTACGGCTTCGGTTTCCTGCTCCAAAATGCCGATTTCCTTTGCAATTGCCGCAGCAGTTACAACGTGGTCGCCTGTAATCATAACTGGCTTAATTCCTGCTGCCTTGCAGGCTGCAACTGCCTCCGCTGATTCCGGACGTGGCGGATCCATCATGGCAATCAAGCCCATATATTGCAAGTCTGTTTCGTCTTCCAGCGAGATAGTATCGCCATCGAATGGCTTTCCTGCAAAGCAGAGTAACCGCAGCCCCTGTTTGGAGAGGGCTTCCACTTGCTTGTGAATCTTTTCCTTTTCTTCCGTAGTAATCAGCATCCGTTCTGTCAGAACATCTGCTGCACCCTTTGTGAAGAGAATCTTTCCCTGTGGGGTCTGATTCAAGGTGGACATCAATTTTCGGTCAGAATCAAACGGAATTTCTGCAAGACGAGGATACTGGCTGCGGAGGTCTTCTGCCTGCATACCGTTTTTCTGAGAAAAGCGAATCAATGCTGTTTCTGTTGGGTCACCAATTTCAGTTTCTCCCTGACAGGTTGCATCACTACACAGAACAGATGCGATAATCAACCACTTTTCATCATCGTTTTCCAGATTCACATCTTCTTCTGCAATGCTGTGTCCATGGGCAACGATTTTCCGAACGGTCATTTTATTCTGGGTCAGTGTTCCGGTTTTATCCGAGCAAATAACAGAAACAGAGCCTAATCCCTCGACTGCCTGCAATTTTCGCATAATAGCATGTTCTTTTGCCATCTTCTGTGTCCCGAATGAAAGCACGATGGTAACAATCGAACTGAGGGCTTCCGGAATGGCTGCAACTGCCAGAGCAATCGCAAACATCAGAGCATTCATAATGCTGTCGAAGTTCAGAACATCGACACGGAACAATTCCAACAGAAATACAATCGCACTAATGACCAAAATTGCAATCGACAGTTTCTGGCCGAACTGGTCAAGTGTCCGCTGCAAAGGCGTTCTGCGTTCCGAAGCGTTCTGCATCAATGCTGCAATCTTTCCGACTTCCGTTTCCATGCCCACATTCGTGACAAGACAGACACCCCGTCCATAGGTGACAAAACCGCCGGAATAAACCATATTCTTCCGGTCGCCCAACGGAACTTCCTGCGGAATCTCACAGCATTCTTTTTCTACGTTGGTACTTTCACCTGTTAGTGCACTTTCATTGGTCTGCAACGATGCAGCCTCTAAAATACGAGCATCTGCCGGAACTTGGTCGCCAGCCTCCAGCAAAATGACATCACCAACGACCAATTCTGCTGCTGGGAGCAAAACCGTTGTGCCATCTCGCAGAACTTTTGCATGCGGAGCAGATAGCGATTTCAAATTGTCCAGCGACTTTTCCGCTTTGACTGTCTGCACGGTGCCCAAAATCGCATTCATGGTGATGACAACCAGAATGACAATGGTGCTTTCCAGTTCTCCGGTAATTGCAGAGATAATAGCAGCAATAATCAGGATAATAACCAGAAAATCTTTGAACTGTTCGAGAAAAATCATCCAGACTGGCTTCTTCTTTTTCTGTGCCAGCTGATTTTTACCGAACTGTTCCCGGTTTTGGTTTGCCTGTGCGGTACTCAAACCCTCTCGGCTGGAGTGGTACACTGCATACAGGTCGTTCAGGGGTTGTTGATAGGGGGATTTGTTTGCCATGGGAAAACTTCCTTTCATCTTTTTTTGGCAGCAAAAAAGGCAAGGCTCTTACTGAATAAATCGACACTTCACCCATTAAGGCTGCCATTTATTCAGTAAAAGTCTTGCCATTTTCCACATATGCCATTCTTGCGAGGCATAGCTTTGAACTTATGAAGCGGATCGCAGAAATCTGCAATCGTATTGACGCCGCATAAACAAGAAACAAATTCTTGTCAGCTACTCCCTTTTACAGATTTTATTATAACGGTTTTTTTGCAGTTTGTCAAGTGAAACTTGAAAAAAATTATTTTTTTAGAATCCAAGATCCGATCCGCCTGCATCGCCCTCGCTTGGAACAGGTTCCGGATCTGGAATCGAGTCATAATTCGGTGCATCAGTTGCCGGCTCGTAATAACCATTTCCATTATTATAGCCATTGTCGTAGCCATTATTATAACTGTTATCATAGCCGTTGTTATAGCTGTTGTCATAACCATAGTTGTAATTATAATTATTATTGTAATCATTGCTATAGAGGTCGTCTGAACTGTTCTCTTCTGTCATCAGCGGTTCTTCGGTTTCTATCAGTTCTGTTTTCACAGTGGTCTGTGTGGTGGAACGAGCACGTTTCTTATCAGTTGTTTTCCGTGTCCGCTTGAATGTTGTTGTTTCCTCTGCCGTTGTGGTTGCGGTTGGAGCACTGGTTGTAATGGCAGACATCAGGTTTTCGTTGGCATGGTTGGAAAGATTTTCTTTCTTCACCGGACAGAGCATTAAAAATACCAGCAAGAATCCTGTCAATACCAAAAAGCACCCACAGCATAGAACGGTAATCCGCGTTTTTGCAGAAAGGTCATGGCAAAATGTTTGAATCGTTGTTTTTAAGGATGTTTTCATAAAAAGCCTCCAGATGGAAAAAAATCATAGTCGAATTTTACTATTATTTTAGTACTTTTTTGAAATGCTGTCAATCAAACGACAGAAAAAAAGCATTTTTCACAATCAACTAGCTTTATTTCTGCATAGATTCAGTGATTTTCACAAAATTCTCAACAAGGACTTGCTTTTCTGCAAACGGCATGGTATACTATAAAAGTAGTATGCGTTCTTTTTCAGACGCTATTCTAACAGTATGGAGACGTATCGAAGTGGTCGTAACGAGCTTGACTCGAAATCAGGTTGTCCGCAAGGGCACGTGGGTTCGAATCCCACCGTCTCCGCCAAAAGTCCACCGTAATTTTAATCGAATTACGGTGGTATTTTTTTAAATGGTATTTTGAAAGATAACGGTTCAGAAATGGCTTTTCAGAGGAAGAGAATCGCTGTATTCCATAAATCCAAATCTGGAGGAGATACAAAAAATGAAAATAAACGAAATGCAAAAAGAGATATATCAAAACAAGCTGAATAAGGGCTTTAATGTTACAGATGTTCACGAAGAATTTTGTTTACTCTATGGTGAAGTTGCAGAAGCATATGACGCATGGCGTAAAAATAAAACAACTGTTGGAGAAGAACTTGCTGATATTGCTATTTATCTTATGGGATTATCCGAAATTCTTGATATTGATTTAGAAACGGAAATAGAGAAGAAGATGGCAATCAATAAAGATAGAGTTTATCAGTTGGTTGATGGTGTATTAACAAAAACATCATCCGATAATTAAATGGCGATTTTACGAATTACAAAGGAGAAACGATGTATAAAGCTTTTGAAAAATGGCTGAATGGTGTATTGGAAGAAAATATGCCCATACCCGGCGTAGCCCTCAATTTTAATCTTTACGAAGAAGCCGATTTCTGTTGGTCGATACAACTGATCGGTGCATCCTGTTTTGATGAAGAAGAGGAAGATGTGCAGAATGTAGCCGGACTACTGACGGAGAACGAAGAAGACGCAGTTGGTTCAGGAACTTTACTGGAGGCAGATATTCCGGCTTCTGATTCGGTAAAAACATCCTGTAATTATTACACCGGAATGAACCTGGAGGCACAGAATTATTCTGTATGGTCATCGACTGTTAAGTCATATCTGACACAAAGCCCGGACGGAGAGCTGATGCGTGTACAGGCCGGGGCAATTGACAGTCAGACACTTCTAATCGAATATTATGACAAACAGTATAATCTGCAGAAGACGATGACTCTACAGCTGAGCCTTCCGATTTTTGGAGCATTCTACGAGGATGATAATAATTATTATATCCTTACCGGAGCAAACAACCAGGACAAAGACAATACAAAAGAAGTCTATCGACTGACAAAGTATTCGAAGGATTGGAAGGCACAGGGGTCCTGTGGTCTGTTTGGAGCAAATACAACACTTCCGTTTCGTGCCGGTTCTGCCAGAATGGCGAGATATGGAAACTATATTTTTGTGAGAACCTGCCATCAGATGTACAATGGTCATCAGGCAAATGTTACTTTTTCTGTAAATCTGACAGATATGTCAGTAGTAGACAAATTTACAGACGTATGGAATTGGAATAATGGGTATGTGAGTCATTCTTTTAATCAGTTTATTCAAATAGATAATGGAACATTACTTGGCAGTGATCACGGAGATGGATATCCGAGAACGATTGCAGTATTGAAATATCCAACAGATATCAGTGAGGGAAAATTTGTCCCAACTAAGCTTTTTGGACCAACATGTAAATTATATAAAATGGTTGCGATGAATGGATCAGAAAGCAACTATACTGGATTCTCGCAGGGTGGTTTTGAATTCTCAGATTCTTCTTATCTGATAGCCGGAAACAGTGATACGAATGGAGAGGGTTCAGCAAGAAATGTTTTTATTTCTTCTATACCGAAAGATGGTGGCACTGCAACAGTACGCTATTTCTCGGATTATGCAGGAACCAAGGACAGTGCGGCAACGCCTCAGCTGGTAAAAACAGGCAGCAATAGTTTCGTGCTGCTGTGGTCAAGCAGAGGATACGTATATTACACGGCTGTGAACGGAAGTGGGCAGCAGGTAGGAAGCACACATAAGATGGCTGGAAACCTTTCTGATTGTGTACCGACGATTGCTGACGGTAAACTGATCTGGTATGGATGGAGAAATAAAAATACGGTATTTTATGATATCAGTCTGTCAGATCTGTCTGTTAACCATGCGGTAAGAATACAGAATGGTCATCGCTATAAATATGGAGCAGTGGCAGCGGATGGTCATGTTGACGAGACATGCAGTGTCTGCGGAGATACAGAGCAGCTGGCAGTTCCGACATCCGTAGATTATACATTTCTGTTTCTGGACAAAACTTATATTTATATGAGAGACAGCATGTTCCTGAAAAGTGGAAATGAATACCGGTTAATGTGGGATTATAAATTCAAGAATACTTCTCTGAAGCAGATTTCTGATCTTCAGATCACGAGTTCAGACCCAGACGTTCTGGAAGTAAGATATTCCGATTCCGACTGGGCATGGATCAAGGCTTTGAAATCAGGAAAAGTAACGCTGACAGTACAGGATAAATATAATCCGGAAGCAAAATGCAGTTCCGAGATTTATGTTGATATTCTGGAAGAACCAGCAGTGTATGTGTCATTTAGGGATAGATATGCGAATTATGATGGAACGGAACACAGCGTCAATGTAAATATGTTCAGTGACATGTTCAAAATGGAAGAAGGCACCGATTATCAGGTTACTTATGATGGAGACAGGGTTAATGCGGGTACCGTTAAGGTAACGGTTACCGGTATCGGAAAATATTCCGGAACAACGACCGGAGAAATGGTGATCAATCCTATAAATGTTATGAATCCACAGGTTTCGGACGCGCTTGCTGCTGACAAATATCAGTATGACGGCAAAGAGAAAAAGCCTGGAATGGTTATGAGTTACCAAGGAATGTCACTGAAGGAAGGAAAAGACTATACACTTTCTTACAGCAACAATGTCCAGCCCGGAACGGCAACTGTAACGGTTACCGGTATCGGAAATTATACAGGAACGCTTTACAGAACCTTTATAATAGAAGGAAAACCATCTGAACCGGCTATTAATACGCCAAAACCATCTCCGGGAACTGTGACAAAGCCGACTGCAAAACCTTCATCTACAACGAAGGTAACGCCAAAACCAACAGCAAAACCAAAACCGACAGCAAAACCAACTCCAAAACCAAAGTCAAAGGCAAAAGCAGTGAAAGCACCGGCAAATACATCAAGGCTTTCGGTAAGATCAAAGACCAAAGGAAAAGCAACCGTTTCCTGGAAAGCTGTAAAAGGAATCACTTCTTACCAGGTGCAGTACAGTAACTACAAGAACATGAAAAAGGCAAAAACAGTAACGCTAAAGAGCCGTTCAAAATCAACGACTCTCAAAAAGCTGAAGCGTAAGAAGTATTGTTATGTGAGAATCCGTACGGTCAAAAAGGTCGGAAAGAAGAATTATTATTCCAAATGGAGTAAGGTAAGATCAGCAAAAGTTAAATAAGACGCTGCTTTTGTATAAAAGCAGACAAAAAAGATTCTGTTGCAGAAATTGTGACAGAATCTTTTTTTTAATAGGAAATTACTCCGTAATGTTCCAATACACCCCCGTCGATCCCCGACAAATTATCAGAAACATTGTCGAAAAAATATGAAAAAATGTTCAAAAAGCAGAATCACGAAACAGTTGAAGAAATAACCCCAATGATATAATAAAAATACTCTGAAATAAGTGCGTGTTATTGTGTGGTAAAAACAAAAATACCGTGGTCGGATTTTGACGGAGGAAGCAGAGCAGATGGAAAAAGGCAAAAAAAAACATACAGGGACATTTGTAGTACATGTGAGTCACTGTGACAATGCCACATGGCAGGGTGAGGTGACCTGGGCAGAGGCCAATAAAAAGAAAAGTTTCAGGAGTGCACTTGAACTGATCAGATTGATTGATGGAGCACTGGAGGTGGATGAATGATGAAAGAAAAGCTCAACATTTCTGCTTCCAATATCGTAAATGTCTGCATAGACAACATAGACGGAGTAGAAAGGTCCGGAAGATTTTACTGTTATTACAGTAAAGATCCTATATTCTTCCGAAGTATTCATGAACTCTTCCGCTATATGGAGCGATTCATGAACGAGCTGAACTTTCCTCAGTCATCAACAGAGCTGCGGACATACGAAGACAAACAGCAGAAACCAGCAAATGAAAAAAGAATCTCTTTTACAGAGGTCAGCAACCGCGAACAGATCCTTGAACAGAGAGGAAGCATAGACACCCTGGCTGTATATGTCAGATACCGTCAGAGCGCTACATGGCAGGGAAGTGTCTATCATATGAAAAACAACGAGCGGGAAGATTTCAACAGCGAGCTCGATTTACTCAAAATAATCGAAAATTGTCAAAATAGTACTAAAAATGTTGCTGAAAGCGGCTGACGAAATAGGTGACGAAACAGTTCACCTGTTATAATGTCGTTAAATCTTAAATAAGTTGTACGTGAAGCAGTTAACGATAATTTTTTTATTATCATCATGCATATAATAGGGGATGTTAATATGAAAAGAGAAAATAATAAAAAATTCAAAAAAAGGAAACGGAATCAGAACAGAAGCCTGACATGTCGGGTGCTCAGTATGATGTTTGCAATCGTGCTGTTCTGCTCCACTGTATTAATAAATACAGACTATGTATCTCAGGCAAGCTCCTTCGATGACATGGTAGACATGGTCGAAGTTGAGGAGGATTCCGCAGCAGTTGATACATCCGAAGATACAGGAGACGATCTCGGCACAGATGTGAATTTCGAATCGGAAGAGAGTACGGACGAAACATACAGCGAATCCGATGACCTTGGTTCCAGCGATGTTGACTTCTCATCAGGCGAGAACATGTTCACAGATGGAACGTCCGAGAGCAGCGGCAGCGCTCCAACCGAAGAAGCAGCACAGCCTGTAAGCTGTATCGTAAATCTTAAAAACGAAACAATCGAGGTCAAGGCCGAAGCTCCGGCAGGTGTTCTTCCAAACGGAACAAAGATGATCGTCAAAGCAGTCGAGAACGACACCGAAGATGCTGAGCTGACAGACCAGTACAACAAACTGGCAGCCAAGATCACAGAGCAGCTTCAGAGCCAGAGCAAAAACCTCGACGGCTTCCTTGCTTACAACGTATCTTTTACAGATGCGGATGGCAACCCGGTTGAACCGGCAGGCAAAGTTAATTACAGCTTTACTTATAAAGAAGCTTCTTCACCGGAACTGACAGACCCGGCCGCATCCACAGTGACAGCAGCCATGATCAGAACCAACAAAGAAACTTCCGAACTGGAACTGACAGAACTCAAAGCCGAAGAAGATCAGCTTACAGTTGAAACAAATGAAAGCAGACAGCTCACAAAAGCAGCTTTCCAGTCAGCAGCTACCGCAGCATTCACATTTGTATGGAGCAGCACACCGGCAGCAGATGATAATGAAAACAATGAGAATAAAGAAGAAAACGGTGAAGTAAATAACGAAGAAGTAAATGCAGACACCAACACCGAAAATACCGAAGAGAACGGAGAAGAAACCAACACAGAGAATAATGTAGAAAACTCTGAGGAAGAACAGAATCCGGAAGAAGCACCAGATCAGGAACAGATCAAAATGATCCGCATCACCGCAGACGAAGTTAACCTTCGCGTGGCTCCTTCCACAGAAGCAGACGTGATCGCAACAGTAGATACAGACACTCAGCTTCCACTTCTCGAAACAGTAACTGATGAAGACGAATTCACCTGGTACAAAGTTTCCTACGAAGAAGCACAAGCTTATGTAAGAAGCGATATGGCGGAAGTTGTTGAGACTGAAGAGCAGGGTACAGAAAACGAAGATGCAAATGAAGAAGCAGAAGTTCAGGTCGAAGACGAAGTAACTTACTCTAAGACAATCGGCAATGTGGTTGTAACTGCAACAGCTGCAAAAGACGTTCTTCCAGATAATGCAGAGTTTGTTGTAACTCCTATCGTACAGGAAACAGACCCTGACAAGTACGCAGAAACAGAAAATAAGCTTAACGAAAAAGCTGAGGAAGATGGATACGAAATCGCAGGTTTCCTTGCATATGATATTTTCTTCCAGGACAATGATGGAAATAAGATAGAACCAGTTGATGGTTCCGTAAATGTTTCCATGCACTACACAGAACCATCCGTGCCTGAAGAAGTTGCTCAGGCATCAGAAACTGAAAACGAAACAGCTGTTTTAACTGAAGAAGATGAACTTAGTCAGGAAGAAACTGCTGTAGAACTAGCAAATCAGATGGCAGTTACAATGATGCATCTGGTTGAAGACGAAGATGGTAATGTTAATGTAGTGGATATGACCCAGGAAGGAACTGCAAGTGTAGAAACAGATGCAGTTGGAAGTGTACAGAAAGCAGAATTTGTTACTGATAAATTTTCTGTGTTTGCACTAGCTTGGCAGGACAGTTTGGATTCAGCTGAGAACCTTAGTACAACAGTAACAATTACAGATGATATTGTAAATAGTGGTGCATTAAAAGCTACCTGTACTTCTGATTCTGTAAAATCCTATACTTGGTATCGAAACTCAGAAGAAACAGGTGAATACACAAAAGTTGATCCTGTTAATTACAACACCGGTTCTGAAATCAAAACAAATATTTCTCAGGATCAAACACAATTATTTCCAGCGTATGATAACGGAGAAGCAACTGGTGCACGCCAATGGTATTATGTAGAAGTTGATCTTATGAACGGGGAAAAAATAACTTCGAAGCCAATTCAAGTAACTTACTTCAAAGAGTTACAAAATGGTGGATTTGAAACCCCTACAACTTCTAGCGCTAGCACTCAGTTTTCTAATAAGGATTATAAAGATAATGAAGGTGTATGGCAAACAACAGGAACAAATAATGGTAAAGATATAGAAATTGCCAGACAAGGCTTGGATAAAGCATCAACTTATGCTTGGAATAAAGTGGAAGGCAAGCTTTTTAATACTGATGGCTCATCGGAAGATACTAACGGAACTTATAAAGACGGTCATGATTGGGCAAATGCAGCATATGAAGGTGCGCAGTTTGCCGAATTAAACTGCCAAGCATCAGGAGCATTATATCAGGATGTTCTTACAAAAGCCGGAACAGCATTAAACTATTGGCTTTCACATCGTGCAAGAGGAAACGATAAATCCAATTATGTGTTACACCAAGGGAACCCGTATTTCCCATCATGGGATCCAACAACATATTATCCAGGAGCAAATGTAGAACAGTATGATACGATGTTCTTGGTAATGATGCCAACCAAAACAGCAATAGCCGAGAATTTGAGCACTCAAGATAATCTGAAAAGATATTTAACTAGTTTAAATGTTAAGTACTCTCAAACTGCAACTACGGAAGAAAATGAAGTAGTTTATAATCAGAATGGAATTAAAATATTACGAATTACAAGTAGTAATCAAGAATGGCATAACATCCATGCAACTAATGATTATATTCCAACATCGAGCCTGACAAGATTTTTCTTTATGGCAGGTACAACAGCATCAGGTGATCCCACTGTAGGTAACTTCCTTGATAATGTAGGTTTCTCTCAGCAATTACCACCGGTAGCAGATGATGAGTATTCTATAGAAATCAACAAAAACTTCTCTGGATTATCTAGCACACAGATTAACAACATAAAAAATAACCTGAAATTTGAAATTTCTGTGAAAGATAATGCAACTAATCAGCCGGTTGATGATGCTACTGTAAGAAATTTATTTGGATTAGCTGAAAATGCGCCTCTGGAGATTTCCGGAAGTAGCATGACTTCGCAGCCAAACGGAAATTTGAAATACACTTTGGCTAACAAAAAAATAGCATACGGAAAATCTTATACCGTAACTCTTACAGAGAAAAAGGCAGAGTTATCTGGTTATCAGCTCAAGACAACAACAGAGACAAAAGTCAAAGTTGGTGATGCAGCTGAACCAACAACACCAAATACAACAACATCAAATACAACAACATTTACATTAACAGGTAAAACTATTGCTACCATTTCTTTTACAAATGCATATGAAGCAGCAAACAAGAAAAAAGTAAACTTCACTAAAGTTTGGGATGACAATAATAATACTTGGCATACCAGACCTGATAGTTTAACTGTAACCTTGAAAGCAACATATGATGTAGAGGAAAACGGTCAATATGTCACAAAAGATCTTACAGCTCAAGATCTGGGATTAGATTCTTTAGATCAAACCTTGACGGATGCTAACAATTGGAAATGTACTTGGGAAGTTCCAGTATATAAGATTTTAGATTCAGCCACAGGCTTAAAAGTGGAAATTGATTATACGGTAGTAGAAGGAACTGTTAACAGCGATTATGTATATACATCCGGAAAAGCTGTTTCCGGAAATGCTGATGAATATACTAAAAAGCAGTGGGAGAATATGAACATCACAACACCTGGTTCAAAAGCTTCTGCAGACTCTACCGGATCAAGTTCTGAACAAGGTGTCTTATCAAAAGTGAAAGCAAGAGCTGTAAACATGTTTGCTGGTGATGACACACCAACTGTTGTATCTGATTCTTCCAATACAACAAGCAAACTTGGCGAACCAGTTCACCGGAAGTATATTACATACAATAAAAATACAAATGACTACACTTTGAATTTGGATGTAACCGGAGCAGAAGGTACTGCAGATGGTGTTGACGTATTATTTGTAATTGACACATCCGGAAGTATGGGTAGTGGAAGAGGCAGCACTTATACCAATCTACTTCCTACAGTGAAAAACTTATTGAATGGTACAAATAGTACAACTGGAATTGTTGATCAGATATTGAATGCCAATGCCAAAAACGCAGTTGCATATGTATCTTTTGCAGGAGTTGACGAAACAAAAACAACGGATTGGTATACAGCAAAAAACAGTACAACTTTTAAAAACAAAGTTAATAACTTAAAAGCAGAAGGCGGTACAAACTGGACCTATGCAATGAAGAAAGCTGATTCTGTATTAAGTAATCGAACTAATAATAATAAAAAAGTTGTCATCTTCCTTTCAGATGGTAGGCCTACTTATTCAATCAACTCAAGGGGATACGAATATGGTCATGGTAATGCAACAGAAGAAAAATATTATACAGAAGCCATCAGCGCAGTTACAAACTCAACAAAATTAAAGACTGTTGATCAGTTTTATTCTGTATATTTGACGACGGGTACACAAGCAGGCATGGAAACATTCCACGATGGCATCAAGCAAACAGTGAAAGGTGCTGCAATTGTTGATGGTAGTGGTAATAAACTTGGTAACGCATTATCTAGTATTATTAACCAAGTGATTCCAACTTATAAAGATGTAGAAATTACTGATACATTAAGTGAGTATGTAAAGTTTACTGATAATCCTGAAATAACTGTAAAAATGGTTGACGCAAATGGAAACGAAACTTCTTTAAGTACGAGTGATTATACTCTTAGCACTACTAATAATTCTGTTAAAGTGAAATTTAACAACCCATTGGTAAAAGGTGCAACTTATACAGTAAGCTTCCATGTAAAACCTACGCAAATAGCAAACGATACGTTTTCATCTACAGGTTATACAGATACAGGTGAATCTGGAACCGGATCTACCAGTGATGGAAAAGCGGGATTTTTCTCAAATAACTCAGCAACATTGACTTACAAAGTCGATGGTACTAATGACCCTCAAAAAACTGTAGATTATCACAAACCAGTTGTACAAGTATTACAGCATACTCTTACTTATACAAAAGTTTGGAAGCAGCCTTTCGGTGTTAATCCTACAGTAGATTCCATCGTGTTGAATGTAAATTATTCAGATGGTACATCTGGAACTGTAACTTTGAATAAAGATGATAACTGGACTAAAACGGAAAATGTTCCAGTCACTAAAACTATTGAAAGCGTTACAGAAAAAACACCTGTTGAAAACTACACTGCATCCTATTCTTATCCGTCTTCTACTGAAGCGGTTGTTACTAATAACTACAGTAAGGTAACAACAAACAAAGTAACTGTACAGAAGAATTGGAGTAAAGATGGGCCAAGAGAAACTGTTACTGTTGCTCTTATGCAGAGCGAAATAAATTCACAAGGTATTATAGGTGAGGCAAAAGAACTTGATACAAAGGACTTAAATGAAACTAATAAATGGTATTGTGAATGGACAGATCTTGTAACCGAAAGTTCAGATACGACAAGTACAAAACATTATGTATATGGTGTCGTTGAAAAGAATATTCCGGCAGGATATCAGAGTGACATCGTGTATGATTTCACAAATCCTAATGCTACTAATGTAATAATCACCAATACTTATGATGAGAAATGTGCAGATGAAAACTATTACATTGCAAATGTACTTCAAACAGAACAGCTCAATATCAGAAAAGAGTGGGATGATAATAATAATGTAGCTGAACTTAGACCTGATACTTTAGGTGTAACAGTAGCTGGTATGAATTTTACATTAAATCAAAACCAGAATTGGAAAACATCTGCAACTGTTTTAAAGAAAAAAACAATAGCAGACGAGCAGGTAACGGAAGACAACATAGCTAATTACCAAAATACCGGCAAAGAAATTACTCGTGAAGATTCTGCAACACAAGTAGTATTCCATAACAAACTTAATTCCAAAAACATAACTGTTCAAAAAATATGGCATGATAATATAACAGACCACTCTGGGGATTATGTAGAGTTTAAACTGGAAGGCAAAAAAGTCGATGGTACTACTTGGAAAGAATTTGGTACGTACAATCTTAATGAAGATACCACCGGTGATGCTGAATGGACACGTGTAATTGAGAATCTTCCAACCGGGTATGAATACAGAGTTACAGAAACTGGTTGTAGTAACCAAAATAATTATGTAAGTGCTGTTACTAAAGATGGTGATACATTTACAATTACCAATACCTTAAAATGGTCAGCTGTGAAAAAGAGTGCTGATGATAATGTTGGTCTTTCCGATGCTGAATTTGAACTGAAGAAGGACAATACACTCTATGCAACTGGAACATCTGGTGAAGGTGGAGCAATTGCATGGAAACCTGTAAGTGGAGATATAAATCTGTACGCACTAGATGGAACGTTTAAAATTTATGAGACCAAAGCTCCAGCTGGTTATATGAAAAATGACAGTGGTTGGACGGTAGTATTTGAAAATGGTCTTTTGAAATCATTGGATGGTGCTGAGAGTAGTACTGAGGATGGTACTAAGATCAAGGCTAGTGCAGCAACAGGTGTGGTAATTGAACTTACCAACCAGAAAGTCTACACCCTTCCATCAACCGGTGGCAACGGAATTTACTGGTATATGATCGGCGGCATGGTACTTATGTCTACAGCCGCATGGATCTTATATAAAAACAAATGCAGGGAGGTGCTGGGAAAATAATTGTAACGATTGATTTTTTCAGTGGCTCCTTGCCACAAAAGAAAGTAATTATCCCGAATAAGGGAACAATAAAATGGGCAAAGCCCGATAATGTAAAGGAGACAAGATTATGAAGAAGATGAGAAAAATCTTTGCAGTGTTATTAACACTGGCCATGGTACTCACAATGAGTATGACAGCGTTTGCAGGACAGATTACAGATGAGTATAAAAATTCGATTACTGTAAGTAATCTTGCAGAAGGAGTTAAAACAAATGTAAAACTGGTTAACATTATTTATCTGAATGATAATAATGGCAATCAGGAGTGGAAGATTGTTGACTGGGCAACGAACTATATAGAAGTAGATACAACAAATGGAAATTATAAAATAAAGGATGGTATGCATACCGCATTGTTAGATGCAGCCAAGAGTGCAAATGCATACGCTGCATATACAGGAGATAATGCGGTTGAGGGAACGAGTTGTACATTTGATAACGTTCCAATTGGAGCATATGTAGTAACAGCAGATGATGCAGCAGGTACTTATGGATTGATGGTAACTAATACGTACGACAAAGATGGTCAGGTATATATGGCTTCTAAAGCTGCTAATGTAACAGCAAAAATGGAACATTACAATGTAACAAAAACAGCAGATGACAAATTCGTTCGCAGAGGACAGAGAGTAAACTTTACTGTTACAACACAGATGGCATCAAAGAAAAATGCCAATAATGAAGAATTGAATACTTTCAAAGTAGTAGATACTTCAACAGGGCTGAATAAAGATAGCTTTACCCTTGATAGTGTAAAAATTGCTGGAACTCCAGTAACTGTTGACAATTCAAACGCTGTTGCTGTTAAGAATGAGGACGGAACTGTAACATATACAGTAGATTTAAGTGGATTTATTTCAACTACTGACGCAGGTGTAACAGTTGAAGTAAAATATAGTGCTGTAGTAGAAGATGATCATACATATAACAACAGTGCTACAGTAAGGTCAAATACGGTTACCTATGTACCAGGTATTGTAAATGGTTTCATGGGAAAAGTTTCCTTAAAGAAGGTAGATGCAGCAAAAGATACACAGGTGCTGAATGGTGCAGAATTCCAGTTATTAAAAGTAACTCCTGCTACAGAAGAAGGTGCCGAGCCAACAAAAACTCCGGTAAGAGTTGTTAATGTAAAAACTGGTGAATACAAAGTTGCTCTGGAAGGTGAAGCAGGTGCTACAACTACATTAGTAGCAACAAATGGTACATTAAAGGTTACTGGTCTTGATGAAGGTGATTACGAATTCAAAGAGACAAAAGCACCGACAGGTTATAAAGTAAAACCTGAAAATGAGAAATTTACAATTGAAGCAAATGAAGAGGCAGAAGTAGATGCTGGTGAAATTATGTTTAAAGATACCAAGCTTTCCGCTCTTCCATCCACAGGTGGTATCGGTACTACAATCTTCACAATCGCTGGATGCCTGATCATGGTTACAGCAGCTGGCTTATTCTTTGCAAGCCGCAAAAGAACAAACAAATAATCATTCGTGATTGTTTATAACCAAATATCGAATCCGGGGCATTTGCCCCGGATTCATAAAAAAATAATACAACAGCAAGGAGAGCTCGGATGAAAAAAAAAGCAGGCAATTTAGTAATTTGCATCATATTTTTAGCTGGTTTGTCCTTGCTGCTGTATCCCTTTGTAGCCAATCAATGGAATAACTACAGACAGAAACAGTTGATCAGTAATTATGAACAGGTCGTTTCTGATAAGGAAGCAGCAGAAGGAATTGACTATGATGCAGAGCGTAAGAAAGCAGAAGAATATAACGAAGCCTTACTTCCATGTGTTCTTCCTGACTCTTTTGCACTTGCAGAGTCAAGTGGAGTAGATCCGGTCTATATGAATACGCTGAACATCGCTGGTGATGAGATGATGGGAAGTGTAGAGATTCCTAAGATTAATATCAAAATACCAATCTACCACACAACGGAAGAAGATGTTTTGAATAAGGGTGCAGGTCATCTGGAGGGAAGTTCTCTTCCGGTTGGCGGAGCAAATACACATGCTGTTATTTCTGCACACCGTGGACTTCCGAGTGCATCACTCTTTACAGATCTGGATCAGATGAAAGTAGGAGATCATTTTCTGATCCATGTATTAAATGAAACCTTATGCTATGAAGTAGACAAGATTTCGGTTGTTAAGCCGGAAGACACTTCTGCTCTTGCAGTAGAAGATGGGCAGGATTTAGTAACTCTTTTAACCTGTACTCCTTATGGAGTAAATACAGAACGACTTCTGGTTCGTGGTCACAGAGTACCTTATGTAGAAGAGGAAGTCAAAGAAGAGAAGACAGTGCTCAGTGGAAGCAGTTTTCACACAAATTATCTTCTTTGGGTATTTGTTGGTCTATCCGTTACCGCACTCTTTATTTTTGTGTTATACTTAAAGGAAACAAAGCTGAAGAGGCGAGCAAATAAAGGCGGTAAAAAATAGATTATGGCAAAAGAAAAGAAGAAAAAAGGTTCTATAGTTATCAACATATTTATTATATTACTTTTTCTCGTCGGTGCGGGTATCTTTACTTACCCAACGATCAGTAATTACTGGAATGAGTACCGAAATGCGCAGCTTGTAACCAAGTACAATGAATCCGTCAGTGATCTGTCGGATGACCAGTACGAAAAGCTCTGGCAGGAGGCTGAGGAATACAACGCGGAGCATAAGGTCAATACGATCGTAGATGCTTTTAACGAAGAGGATTATGTTCTCAGTCATCCTTACGATGAGGTCCTTGATCCAAATGGTGACGGGCTGATGGGAAGTATCGAGATCCCCAAGCTGAATCTGATGCTTGCTATCTACCATGGTCTCAGTACCGAGGTTCTGGAAAAGGGTGTCGGGCATGTTGAGGGAACAAGTCTTCCGATAGGTGGAGCGAGCACACATGCGGTGCTGGCTGGGCACAGAGGACTTCCGAGTGCAAAGATTTTTACAGATCTTGACCAGATGAAGAATGGAGATATTTTTCTGATCCATGTTCTGGGAAAGACTCTTGCATACAAAGTAGATCAGATTAAAACGGTTCTTCCGGAGGAATCCAGTGAGCTGGATATCATCGAGGGAGAGGATCATGTGACGCTGGTAACCTGTACTCCTTATGGAGTCAACACTCACAGGCTTCTGATCAGGGGAATCCGGACAGAGTATGTTGAACCGGAGGAAGCTGAGGAGACACCGATCCAGCAGATCGCAAAGGTTGATCCGGTGAAGATTATGATCATTGGTCTTGTAGCTATGGTCATAATGATCATCATTGTTTATATAGTTATTCGACGTAAAAGCCGAAAAACAGAGGAGAGTAGCCGCAAAGACGAATAATGATCACAGAAAATAACAAGGAGGCCGATCGTGGTGAAACAGAAGAAAAAGAAATTTAAAATGTGGAATAAGCTTTTGGCTTTCCTGGGAATGTTTGTCATGTTGACAGGCTGCCTGGCAGGAACGGTTCAGGCAGGTTCTTACGAAGCCGGAAAGAAGGGAAGTCTGAATCTGACGGTACAGCAGACGGATGAGGATGGCAAGACAACACCGCTGACAGGTGTCAAGTTAGAGCTTTACAGAGTTGCGGATGTTTCGTTTGATGGAAATGTGCATTTTGTACTGACTAGCTCCATGTCATCTGCAGGATACGATTTTGATTCCTTCAAGAATGCAAGTGAATGGTATTCAGCAGCCGAAAAGCTTGCCGAGGTTGCAGCTGCTTCTTCAGTAAAGCCGGTTGAGGCTGTTTCGGATGAGCAGGGCAAGGTTGTTTACAGCGATATGGAAGAGGGCATGTACCTGGTAATCGGTGCAGCGGAGAGTTCCGTTAAGGTTACTCCAATGCTCTTAACAGTTCCTTTTGCAAGCACAGAGGAAGGCTGGATCTACGATGTACAGGCTTATCCAAAGGCAGAGAAGAGCAACACTGCAGGTATTACAGTTGAGAAGAGACTTTATCGTATTAATCCGAATACGTTTGAACTGGATGAAATAACTGCTGACGATGCAACTTACAAGGTTGGTCTTTTCCTTGATAAGGATGGTACGATCCCATATGGTGATGATTACATCAGAACGATCCATATCCAGAATGCACAGTCAGGCAAAGCTTCTTACAGTAATGTTCTTAGAGGTACCTATTATATATTCGAGCTTGATGAGAATAACAAGGCGATCAAGCTGAATGATGAGGTGCAGATTGATAAAGAAAACAGCTTCCATTACAATGTTACGAATGCAGCAGACAAGGAAGACAACAGTGTTGTAGTGGATGACAATACGGTTGCTACAGATATTGCAGCTTATGTAAATAACATTTTTTCAACTCTTCCGGAAGGCTTCTTTGTAAATGGAAAGATCGAGATTACAAAGAACGTTGTAGTGGACGGTGTGAAAAAGACTGTAGACGACAAGTTCTATGCAACTGTATTTGATGATTCTGGTAAGGCGGTAAGCACCGTTGAACTGAAGCAGAATGATAAAGTTACTGTTACGGTTCCATTCTCAGAAGATATAAAAGATACTGTTACTTATGCAGTTAAGGAAACCGATAAGAATGGTAATGTACTCGATAAAGATTCTTTCGCATATGTAGTAAGTGGTGAAGGCAGTGTTAAGCTGAATGAGTCTGATCAGTATAAAGGAAGCATCGAGATTACCAATACCAAGAAGGATGCTACTGTAACACCTGGCGGAAGCAATGGTGGTTCTGGTACATCTAACGGTGGAAGTGATGCATCCAGCCATGGCGGAAGTGCAACAAGTCGTCCGGTTAAGACTGGTGACCCGATGAATCCGGCATTCTGGGGTCTGGTTCTTCTGGTATCTGTGATCGTGATCGCAGGTGGAGTAGTTGCTTACAAAAAGAGAAAACAGAAATAAAGTGTAAGACGTTTGACGGGAGTCTGGTGTAAACCGGGCTCTCGTTTTTTTCTTCTTATTTAAAGGGATTTTGTTGGAATGAGGGCTGTTTTGTGCTATAATAAATTAGTATTATTATGCCTATCTGGAAACAGGTGACTGCGAAAAATGTCGATATGTCGGTTTCCATTATAATATAGAATGACAGGAGGAAGCAAATGGGCGGAGAAAATACAGAGTATGGAGCGGACCAGATTCAGATTCTGGAAGGACTGGAAGCTGTTCGTAAAAGACCAGGTATGTATATTGGAAGTACATCCAGCCGGGGTCTGCATCATCTTGTATATGAGATCGTGGATAATGCGGTAGATGAAGCATTAGCAGGATTTTGTACCGAAATCCAGGTAACTATCAATCCGGATAATTCCATTACAGTAATTGATAACGGACGAGGTATTCCGGTAGGAATTAACCATAAAGCAGGAATACCGGCAGTAGAAGTTGTATTTACCATCCTTCATGCAGGTGGTAAATTTGGCGGTGGAGGATACAAGGTATCCGGTGGACTTCACGGTGTAGGTGCCTCTGTAGTAAATGCACTGTCTGAGTGGCTGGAAGTTACGATCTGCCGTGAAGGTAAGAAATATCAGCAGCGTTATGAAAGAGGACATACTATGTATCCTCTGAAAGAGATTGGTGTCTGTGATTCTGAAGAGACAGGAACAAAGGTAACATTCCTGCCGGATAAAGAAATCTTTGAAGAAACTGTTTATGATTACGATATTCTGAAACAGCGTCTTCGTGAGATGGCGTTCCTGACAAAAGGTCTGCGTATCGTTTTGAGAGATACCAGAGCAGACCAGGAAAAAGAAAAAATCTTCCATTATGAAGGTGGTATCAGGGAATTTGTTACTTATCTCAACAGAAGTAAAGAAGCACTGTATCCAGAGGTCATTTACTGTGAAGGTGAAAAAGATGGTGTCATGGTTGAGGTTGCCATGCAGCACAATGATTCCTACACAGAGAACAGCTATGGCTTTGTAAATAATATCAATACACCGGAAGGTGGTACACATATCGTTGGTTTCCGTAATGCACTGACAAAGACGTTCAACGATTATGCAAGAAAGAATAAGCTGCTTAAAGACAGTGAACCAAACTTAAGTGGTGATGACATCCGTGAGGGACTGACAGCAATCGTAAGTGTTAAGATCGAGGAGCCACAGTTCGAAGGACAGACGAAACAGAAGCTTGGTAACAGTGAGGCTCGTGGAGCTGTTGATTTTGTAGTCAGCAAACAGTTGGAGATCTTTCTGGAGCAGAATCCGACGGTTGCGAAGGCAACAGTTGAGAAATCAGTACTTGCGCAGAGAGCACGAGAAGCAGCACGTAAGGCAAGAGATCTTACAAGAAGAAAATCTGCACTTGACGGAATGTCTCTTCCGGGCAAACTTGCAGACTGCTCAGACAAGAATCCGGAAAACTGTGAGATCTACATCGTAGAGGGAGATTCTGCGGGCGGTTCTGCAAAGAGCGGACGCGACAGGCGGTTTCAGGCTATTCTGGCTCTTTGGGGCAAGATGCTCAACGTTGAAAAGGCGCGTGCTGATAAGGTCTATAACAACGATAAGCTCTCACCGGTTGTTAAGGCTCTTGGCACCGGTATTGCGGAGGATTTCGACATAACAAAGCTCAGATACGGACGAGTTATCATCATGGCAGATGCCGATGTCGACGGCGCTCATATTTCAACGCTAATGCTGACGTTCTTCTTCCGCTTCATGAGGCCGCTTATCGAGCAGGGGCATGTTTATATTGCTCAGCCTCCGCTTTTCAAGGTGGCGCGCGGAAAGAACGTTAAATACGCATTCTCTGATGAGGAGCGCGACATCTACATCAAGGAACTTTCCGGCGAAAGCGGCGCTAAGGTCGATGTACAGCGCTACAAAGGTCTTGGTGAGATGGACCCTGAGCAGCTCTGGGAGACCACTATGAACCCCGAGACGCGTACCATGGTGCGCGTTACCGTTGAGGACGCGGCAAAGGCTGACGAGATAATGACGATTCTCATGGGCGACAAGGTAGAGCCAAGACGTGAATTTATCGAGCAGAATGCAACTCTGGTGCAGAATCTTGATTTCTGATGTGGCTATTATTAAAATTATACCATCTGTATAATTTCAAAGGGAGTGATCTGTATTTCTAACGGACTAATTCCGGATCTTGGCGGTCTGGCTGAGGAAAATTCCGGCGCTGAAAATGCGGCTGGAAACGTATCTTCCTCCGCTGAGCCTGTCGTTCAGTTCAGCTACGACAATACGCTTGAGGAAATTGACGGTGCAATGAAGTCGTTTCAGGCGCGGTTCAAGAGCAAGCGCGGGATCTTTTCTATCGCTGCTTACTCGCTTATAACTGCGGCGGTGATCGTTTCTATCGTTATAAACCCGACTTCGGTTTTTGCGTATGCCGCGCTGCTTTTCTGTGCAGTCGGTCTGATATACAGCATCACTGACAGGTCAAGAGCAAGGAGAAGAACTATCGACGCACTTCGTGACATGAATCCCGAGGAATATACTGCGGCGTTCTATAACGACAAAATCGAAATAGATA
>OGRL01000445.1_pt1 | contig 36144 bp, 28 predicted proteins | sample 1553481 | NCBI WGS metagenome assembly OGRL01 (sample SAMEA2580036, study PRJEB22360) | human gut metagenome
CTCGCCCTGAACCTCGCCAACATTTTTGAAAAATTGTTGGATCAAAAAACTTTTGTTTGCCTGCGGCTCGTTACTTACAGCCTTATTTCATCAAAAAAGGAGTGTTTCGCATGACTTGCCCTTACTGTGGTGCACAGCAGCAATCAAAATCCATCTATTGTGACAACTGTGGGCAATTATTGCCAGCACTGCACACAGAAACACCCGTTTCACAGAAACATCCGTTTCGATTTTGGTTGGTGTCATTGATTCTGCTGCCCATCCTGCTAATTGTCGGTATTGCCCTGTATGCGATGCATACACCGCAGCCAACAGAACCGGAATCCTCTGTTTTGCCTGCTCCGCAGGTCTGGAACGACGGAACAGCAGCCCTGCTCTGGTCAGAAGATGTGATAGATTCCGAAGCAGACCGACAAGCCCTCTGTCATCGTTTACAGGAAGTCAGTACGATGCTTCAAATGCCAGTCGGCATTCACCTTTCAGATGAGCCAATTCCAGATGATGACACCGCACGAGAACAGGCGATTGCAGACTTTACAGAGCAATTCCCCGATGCAGCAGACGGCGTATTTCTCTACTTAGATTTGACTGAACCAGAGCCGGGGGAAACATATGATTCTCACGATTATTTTTTAACCTATGGGGCAGCACAGCTATATTATACCAATGCCCCTGATTACAACCGCATTGCGGAGATTTTCGCTCAAGTGAATGCAGCGTGCGAACTGGAACAGGCTACCACGTTGCGACGAGTGGAGTTGTTCTGCACTGCATTGGAAGAAACCTATCAGGAGGGTATTCCAGACGGATACTATGTACAGGACAGCGACACAGGGCAATATCTCTATGAATCCGATGGGGAAATTGGCTGGCATGATACTTTGCCGGAAGAATAAAAAAACAGATACCAAAAAAGAGCACCTTTCGTTTTGAGAAAGGTGCTTTTTTTTTTATGAACAGAAATGAAATCTTTACAGCGGAGTTTCTTCTTCGTCAATGGTTGTTTCCATCACAGGGTCTGTGTAAGACGGCAGTTCTGGAACTTGATTTTGTTGGACAATTACAGTACCGCAAATTGCAACTGCTGCGGTTTCCTGTGCAGCTGCCCTTGCCGGAACGGCACGCATTGCCCCCAGACAAACAGCAGATAAGAATAATGCAGCACTCACTGCAAGAACTTGTTTTTTCATAACCATCAACCTCCTTGGTTTTACAGGGGCGTTTCGTCTTCTTGGATGCTTGCTGTCATTGGTGTATCTGTCTGCGTTGCGGTCAGAGCCATGCTGCTAATGGTCAGGCAAGTAATAGACAGCAGCAGAGCTGCAACAAATGCAGCAATGGAACGAGTGGTTGTCAATTTCATCATGAATCATCCTCCTGTAATTTATAATCGATTGAAATCGTTTTGGTTGTTGTTCTGTATTCATTATAGCAGAAATTTCCACTGGAATCTTTTTAATAATATCAATATTTTTGAAAATTTAACGGATAATTTTGTGCAATTTTAACATAATCTCAAAAGAAAAACGGGAACACTGTAAGAAGCATTCCCGTTTGTATCGTTTCAAAATAATTTGTAGCTTAGATTGTGACTGGATCGATCTGCCAGATATCCTTTGCATAGCCAGCAATCGTTCTGTCAGAGCTGAACTTGCCTGCATTGCAAATATTCTTCCACTGCTTTGCAGCGAAATCCATGCGGTTCTGGTAATCCTGATTGCACCGCAGCTTTGCAGCCACATAGCTTTCCAAGTCACCCAGCAAGTAATAATGGTCTGGAGCGTGCCAGCTTGCACCATCCAGCAGAGCATAATACAGTTCTCGGAAGTCGCCGCTGCCGCCGTCAGAAAGTGTGCCGTCAATCAGGCGTTCTACAACACGGCGAATCTTCGGATTTTCAGAGAAAATCTTGCGGCTGTCGTACTGCGGGAGAATGGTTTCCAGTTCTTCAACCTTTGCACCGAAGATATAGTTGCAATCCTCGCCAGCTTCTTCTACGATTTCGACATTTGCACCGTCATAAGTGCCCAGCGTTACTGCACCATTCAGCATCAGCTTCATGTTACCAGTACCGGAGGCTTCTGTACCTGCAGTAGAAATCTGTTCAGAAACATCAGCTGCAGCTACCAGCTTTTCTGCATAGGATACATTGTAGTTGGAAACGAATACCACTTTAATCAGCTGGTTCACGTCTGGGTCATTGGCAATCAGCTTGCCAACTTCATTGATGAACTTGATGATTGCCTTTGCACGGCGATAGCCCGGAGCAGACTTTGCACCGAACAGGAATGTAGTTGGGGTAAAGTTCTGAATGCTGCCGTCCTTGATGCCCTCATAGAGATACAGGATAGAGAATGCATTCAGCAGCTGCCGTTTGTATTCGTGTAACCGCTTGATTTGAATATCAAAGATGCTGTTCGGGTCGATGGTAACGCCTTCCTTTGCAGCGATGAAATCCGCCAGCTGCTGCTTTTTGGTCTGCTTGATGGAGCAGAACTGTTCCAGAACATCCGGTGAGCCCTTTGTTTCCAGAGCCTTCAGCTGCTTGAGGTCAGTCATCCAACCATCAGAGCCAGCCAGTTTGGTGAGCAGTCCAGACAGTTCCTGATTGCAGAGTGCCAGCCAACGCCGCTGGGTAATACCGTTGGTTTCGTTCAGGAAGCGTTCCGGCCATACCTTGTACCAGTCTGCCAGAACCGTATCTTTCAGAATCTGGGTGTGGATTGCAGCAACACCGTTGGTGTAAGAAGACGCATAAACTGCCAGATGTGCCATGTGCACCATGCCGTTCTGAATAATCTTCATCTTTGCAATCTGTTCCAGCGGAATGTTCTTCTGGTAAAGTTCGGTCAGCATGGCTTCATTGATTTGTACAATAATCGGATAGAGTTCCGGCAGCAGTTCTTCCACCAGATGGCAATCCCACTTTTCGAGGGCTTCCGGCATAACCGTGTGGTTGGTGTAGCGGAAAACCTTCTGAGCAATGGCGAATGCATCGGCAAATGTTCGCTTGCTGTCATCCAGCATCAGTAGGCGAATCAGTTCTGGAATGGAAATGACCGGATGAGTGTCGTTCAGCTGAACAGCCAGTTTATCAGCCAGATTGTCCAGTGTGCCATAGGTTGCCTTGTGCTTTTTCAGAATATCAGACAGGGAAGCGGCACAGAAGAAATACTGCTGCTTTAACCGCAGTTTCTTGCCGTCCCAAGTATCGTCGTTCGGATAGAGAACCCGAGAAATATCTTCTGCATAGACCGTTTCCGCAGCAGCTTCGAGATATTTCTGCTGGTTGAACAGGTCAAAGTCAAATGTCTGAACGGGTTCAGCCTGCCAGAGCCGCAATGTGCCAATGTGCTTGGTCTTGCAGCCGATTACTGGCATATCATACGGAACAGCCTTGACCGTCTGACCGTTGAAGTGTACCAGAACAGCATCCTTTTCGCAGCGAACAGACCATGCATCGCCGTACTGCATCCAGTTGTCTGGTTCTTCCTTCTGGAAGCCGTCTACAATCGACTGCTTGAACAGACCGTACTTGTAGCGAATGCCATAGCCATCCAATGGCAAATTCAGGGTTGCAGCACTGTCGAGGAAGCAGGCAGCCAGCCGTCCCAGACCGCCGTTACCGAGGGCAGCGTCTTCGATTTCTTCGAGAGAAGCGAGCGAAGCCCCCATTTCCTGCAAAGCGGTTTCCACTTCTTTGTAGCAGCCCAGACAGAGCAGGTTGTTAAAGACTGCCCGTCCAACCAGAAATTCCATGGAAAAATAGCAAGCATGGCGATTGGTTTCATGAGCCTGTGTGCTCTTGTTCCAGTTTTCAGCGATGTTATGCATGACAACGTTCCCGATTGCCTGATGCAGCTGCTGCGGGGTGGCATCCTTCGGAGCAATGCCAGCGAGAGCCTGTGTCAATTGTTCTTTCAGTTGATCTTTCTGCATGGGATTCAGTCCTCCTGTTCGATTTCTTTGGTATCGGTTTCGGCTGCGGAATCTTCTTCCGGCAGACGGTTATACAATGCGTTTAACTGATAAATTTTCTTGGAAAGCTTGTGGTTGAACTGCTTGGCGGTGGTGCGATACTGCCAGTTGCCGAACGCAGTTGACGGCGTATTCATCCGAGCGTTTGCCGGTTCTTGCAAGAAATCCTGCACCTGACCAATGGCAAGGTCTGCGATGCTGCCCCAAGTGATGCGAAGCATGGATTCTGGCAAGTCCTTGCGATCTCTGACCCGTAAATAGCGTTTTGCGAAGCTGATTTCCTTGTCGCTTGCCCCATAAACCCAACCATTCAGTGTCATATTATCGTGCGTGCCTGTATAGGCAACGCAGTTTGTTGTCTTGTAGTTCTGTGGCAGGTAGGTGTTCTTTGCCCCGTCGCTGAATGCGAACTGGGTCACTTTCATGCCCGGATAGCCGCAGGCATCCAGCATTTTTTGCACTTCCGGCGTGATAAAGCCGAGGTCTTCTGCAATGATAGAGAGGTCGCCCAGTGCAGCTTGTGCAGCTTTAAACAGGGCAGTATTTGGACCTTTTCTCCATTCGCCGATTTCGGCAGTTGGGTTGCCGTAAGGAATGCTGTAATAGCTTTCAAATCCACGGAAGTGGTCGATCCGAACGGTGTCATAAATCGAGGTTGCAAACGCCAGCCGCTGAATCCACCATGCATATCCGGTTTTCTTGTGGTAATCCCAATCATAGAGCGGATTGCCCCAGAGCTGCCCCGTTGGAGAAAAGACATCCGGCGGACAACCTGCAACAGCAATCGGGCGGTGCTGTCGGTCGAGTTCAAACAGTTCCGGCTGTGCCCAGACTTCTACGCTGTCATAGGAAACATAGATTGGCATATCACCGATAAGAGAGATGCCATTTTCGTTGCAGTACGTTTTCAGCTTATCCCACTGTGAATAGAACCAGTACTGAATGACCTGGAAGAACTGCACGTCTTCGACATATTTTGAGCGAGCTTTTTGCAGGGATTCTGCATTCCGCATTGCCAGTTCCGGTTCCCATTCTGTCCATGCCTTTCCATTATGGGCAAATTTCAGTGCCATAAACAGGGCATAATCCGGCAGCCAAGCCCGATGCTTTTCACAGAATGCAACATAATCCGGATTTGTGCGGTCAAATGCCTGAAATGCCTTTTTCAGAATCGGAAAGCACATCTGATAGAGACGTTCGTAGTCAACTTTGTTTGGGCTGCCCCAGTTGGCATCTGCATAATCGGTATGTTCGAGCAGACCTTGTTCTTCCAGCTGTTCAAAGTCGATGAAATATGGATTTCCGGCATAAGCGGAAAAAGACTGGTACGGAGAATCGCCGTAGCTAGTCGGAGAGAGCGGAAGAATCTGCCAAACAGAAACACCGCTTTTTTTCAGAAAGTCCGCAAATTGATAAGCGGATGCACCCAGTTTGCCGATGCCATAGCGAGAGGGCAGGCTGGAGATGTGCATTAAAATGCCACTTCTTCTCATGGATAAAATTCCTTTCTTTCTATATCGTATACCACAAGGTTGGATGGTAAATACTAAAGGACAGGATGTGGTGAAAATCCAGAAAAATCATGGAAAGGAGGCTGGAACAGCGATGACTGCACCGCAGAAAATCCATGCCTATGAATATGGAATCATGTTTTTGCTGGGTTGTTTTATCTATAGTTTGTTGGAGATTGCTGCAAGAGGATATACCCACTGGACGATGACGCTGCTGGGCGGAATCGTGGGCATGCTGCTATATCGGCTGCATGGCACAGCTCCACGGCATACGCTGTTGTTGCAGGCGTTGTCGGGGGCGTTTATCATTACCGCACTCGAAATGGTGGTTGGTGTGTTGGATAATCTGGTCTTGCAGTGGCATGTCTGGAGTTATCGAGAAATGCCATGGAATGTATATGGGCAGATTTGTCTGCCGTTTTCTGTCCTTTGGTTTTTGGTCTGCATTCCGGCACTGGGGATTTGTGAAGTCGTACGGAAACGATTTCAGTGACCATGGAAACCGGAATGGTATGAAAACATTGTAGCACAGAATTTCGCAGATGGCAAGGGATTTGGCTGTAAATTCAATGATTTTTCAAGAAAGTTTATAACATTAGAAATAAGATGATTGGATTATAAACGAAACATTGAAAATAAAATCAAAATTTTGTCGAAATTGAACAGGAATTTTCCGGATGAAATGCATTTCTTGCAGCTCGAAAAAAACAAGTTCCCCGTTTCCATCGAACAACAGAAACGGGGAACTTGCATGAAATTTGTAAAATGTTTTTAAACGGACAACCGCCTGTCTGCAAGCATGGATATAATGGAATGGTGAATTAGAAACAGTCGAGTTCATCGGCAATCCAATTCATGAATGCAAGGGAAAGGTGCTGACCTTTTGGAGAAAGCGAACGAAACTTTTCCAATAGAACTGCTTCCGATTGTGTGGGGTCTGTTTCGCAGACAGAACCCAACAGAATATGGTCAGGAGTGGTTTCCAGGGCTTCGCAGAGCCGCAGGAACACTTCCAGACTGGGAATCGAACGGGCGGTTTCGATACAGGAGAGATACTTATCGTTGATACCGGCACGCTCACAGACTTCATATTGTTTCAGTCGCAGTTCCTTTCTCCGCCTTGCAAGATTTTTTCCGATTTGCTTGTAATCCAGATTCATTTCATCACCTCGCAATCATGAAATAGCGTATCGGACAATTTTTCAAATGTAAACAGCATAAAAGTTGAAATCTGATTTTCATATAGAATTTTTGCAGGGGCGGAAATTCGCAAAATCTTGACAAGAAAAATAATTTTGATTATAATTAAAAGAGAAAAACTTGCCGAAGAATGGAAAAAAGGGGCGGTATGTATGGGAACAGAAACAACACAAATCATAGATTTAAACGCTGCGGAAGGAAAAGCGGTTCAAGAGGGTGAAAAGGGCTGGAACTTGCTGGGGAAGTTATACGATGGTGCATTAAAGGGCATTCCTGGGGCGAAGTCTGTGGAGGCACTGGCACAGGAATACTTATCGAACTGTGGCGGAAAGAAAGAACAGGCAGCCGAGCAGTTAATTCGGATGCAGGTTACTAAGTGCACGACAACTGGATTTTTGACCGGATTGGGCGGATTGATTACGCTGCCGGCAACTATTACCGCTGATATTGGCTCTTCCATGTACGTGCAGATTCGCATGATTGCAGCCATTGCAGTCATGGGCGGTTATTCGTTGCAGGATGATGTTGTGAAATCCATGGTGTTTGCAACTTTGTTGAAAGTGGAAGTCGGAAATCTGTTGAAACAGGTTGGGGTAAAGACGGCAAACCGAGCTTCTTTGCAGTTGTTAAAGAAACTGCCGGGAACGGTTCTGACGAAAATCAATCAGAAGCTGGGCTTTCGGTTTCTGACAAAGTTCGGGCAAAAGGGTGTTATCAATCTGGTAAAGGTTGTACCCGTTGCCGGAGGCGTTGTCAATGGTGGTTTGAATCTCGTTGAAACAAAAGCCATTGGAAAACGGGCAATGAAAGTTTTTTTGCTGAAATAAAAAATAGAAATAGATGAATGACCGCTGTTCGGAGATGGATTCGGGCAGCGGTTTTTTCTGTCTGGGTGAAAGTTTCAGATTGGTTTTGATTTCGGATATATCCATAGTATTTGCAAAGAGCCAAAAGAAACACCAACAAAAATCATTCTAAATGTAAACAAACTGTAAATAATCCAATCAACGTCTTGACGAATTTAGCACAAGTGCTATAATAGTGTTAGCACTCAAATAGAAAGAGTGCTAATTTCAGAAGGGAGCGGTTGCGGTAACGCAGTCGGGATTGGATATGGAACAGAAACAGTTTAAAGCAGAGTCCAAGCGGCTCTTAGATTTGATGATTCATTCGATTTATACCCACAAGGAAATTTTCCTGCGGGAATTGATTTCTAATGCAAGCGATGCAATTGACAAGTTGTATTTCCGTTCATTGACGGATGACAGCGTCAATATGAAAAAATCAGATTTTGCCATTGAAATTATTCCAGATAAAGAAAACCGTACCCTGACCATTAAAGATAATGGGATCGGTATGACCAAGGAAGAACTGGAAGAACACCTCGGCACAATTGCAAACAGCGGTTCTTTGCAGTTCAAGAGCGAAAACCAGATGGAAGATGACCACCAGATTATCGGTCAATTCGGTGTTGGTTTCTATTCTGCCTTTATGGTTGCTGGTCGGGTGACTGTAAAATCCAAGGCATTTGGTGCAGAGAAAGCGTATATATGGCAGTCTGAGGGAACGGACGGCTATACCATTGATGAATGTGACAAGGACACTGTTGGTACAGAAATCACACTGGAACTCCTGCCGGATGAAGAAGACAAGGAAGAGGGAGCAGAAAAGTACAGCGATTACCTCGACCAGTACCGGATTCAGTCTTTGGTAAAGCGGTATAGCGATTACATTCGTTTCCCAATTCACATGGAAATGACCAAGTCTCGGAAGAAGGAAGATTCGGACGAGTACGAAGAATATACAGAACTGGTGACACTGAACAGCATGACACCGCTCTGGAAGAAGAACAAGAACGAACTGACGGATGACGATTACAACAACTTCTATAAGGACAAGTTCAACGATTACAGCAACCCACTGCATCACGCTTTGGTACACAACGAAGGAACAGTTACTTATGATGCATTGTTGTATATTCCGGAACGAGCACCGTTCAACTACTATTCGAAAGAATATGAAAAGGGCTTGCAGCTGTATGCAAATGGCGTTTTGATTATGGAACGCTGCGAAGACTTGCTGCCGGATTACTTCAGCTTTGTAAAGGGTCTGGTAGACTCCGAAGATGTTTCCCTGAACATTTCTCGTGAAATGCTCCAGCATGATGCCCAGATGCGGTTGATTGCAAAGAGTGTGGAACGAACCATTAAGAATGAACTCAGCCGGATGATGAAGAACGAACGGGAACAGTATGAAAAGTTCTATCAGGCATTTGGCTTGCAGCTGAAATATGGTGTTTATTCGGACTATGGTATGCATAAGGATATGCTGCAAGACTTGCTGCTGTTTACCTCCTCTAAGGATCAGAAGCTGACCAGTCTGGCAGAATATGTTGACCGGATGCCAGAAGACCAGACTTGCATTTATTATGCATGCGGCGAAAGCATTGCCAGAATTGAAGCTCTGCCGCAGACCGAACTGGTTAAGGATAAGGGTTATGAAATCCTGTACTTTACCGACAGCGTAGATGAATTTGCAATCAGAATGCTGATGAAGTATAAGGACAAGGAATTTAAGTCCGTTTCTGCAAATGATTTGAATCTGGAGAGCGAAGAAGAAAAGAAGGAACTCGAACAGAAAGAAACCGAAAGCAAGGATATGCTGGAAACCATGCAGAAGGCATTGGATGGCAAGGTTGCAAAGGTAAAGCTGTCTGGTAGACTGAAATCGCATCCGGTTTGCCTGAGCAACGAAGGAGATTTGTCCATGGAAATGGCAAAGACTTTGAATGCAATGCCGGGCGTTGACCAGCCAGTACAGGCACAAACGGTTCTGGAACTGAATCCGGAGCATCCGATTTATCAGAAGTTGAAAACATTGGATGATGAAACGCTGGGCAAGTACAGCCAGCTGCTGTATAATCAGGCATTGTTGATTGAGGGCATGCCGATTGCAGATCCGGTTGCATTCTCGAATTTGATTTGTGAATTGATGGAAGCATAAGCGATTCATTGGAATTTTTAAAACTCCTCTGCTTGTTAAAAGAAACAGGCAGGGGAGTTTTTATTTTGAAGCAGAACGTTGTAAAAATCTTTCGCCACAGGTGAACTGCGGTCGAGCTGGCTCAGCTCGGCGAGGAGGATTGTTAAGGAGGGCAAGCTGCCCTCCTTAACAAAGGTATTGATTAGACAGTTTGAAGATCTAAGAGAAGTAAACAAATGCTGTTCGCCATTCAAGAAGCAAAGGAATTTCTTGAAAACAATAATCTAAGAAAGATTCATAGGCAATTCGGACAACGCAACCACCGGCGAACAGCACAAAGGCAAAGAGCGAAGCGATTTTGCCGAACCGTACGCAATTATTTTCCCCAGAACAAAAAAATCCATTCGAAACATTCCCCCACACATTGACAAAAATCCACAGAATTTGTATAATAGCAGAAGATTGTACTTTATGATAGAAAGGATTTGTGTTCCATGTATCCTGCTCGGATTTTTGCAGTTCTGCTTACCATTTGCCTGATCATTTGCAGCTTGTCCCTGCCCGTATCTGCAACCGCAACCGCACTGCCCTATACACAGTCATCAGACAGCCTTACCACAAATGGGCTTTATTTGCGGCTGAATTTGCGGAATGAATGGGGCAATTCCAACTGTACCGACTTGCAGCCGAGTTCGGCTTCTGATTATTTGAGCGTGACATTTACGATTTCCGGATTGGGTAAGCTCTCAGAACCCTATGTGGTTTCCCTGTTGGGTGCTGCGGAAGATCTTACATTTTTTGGAACAGAGGAAGATACAGCAACCCCCGGTGAGGTGCATATTACACGGGACGGAACATATCAGGTGAAAACCCTGCTTCCGCACGCAGTTGCGGAGGTTTTCTGTTTGATGCTGGAAACAAACATTCCACTTGCTGCTTATACCGATACTATGGTTGCAGCTGATACCGGAATTGCTATTACTGTGCAGCAAATCACAACGGAAACAGATGCTCCCGTTGTGCAGTCGGAACGGGGCGATCTGGACGGAGATGGTACAGTTTCCGTGCAGGATGCTGTGATGGTGCTGACTTATTATGCAAAGAAATCGGTAGGATTAAAGCCGGAAACGGATGCCCAGTTTCAGTATATTCAAAGGGGCGATATTGATGAGGATGGCGTGATTTCCGTGCAAGATGCGGTTTTGATTTTGACGTACTATGCGAAGAAATCCGCTGGATATGCTCCAGATTGGGACAACCTCTGAAAAAGGATTTGAACAAATATCGGATAGCATAAAGTGCTTTTTAAGCAGCTTTCCACTTTTTTATCTATTTTTGAAAGAAAAATTACGAACAAGAGAACGTTTCCAATGTGGAAAAGTCAGATGTAAATAGAGAACAGTGAATTGTTGAAAAGTAAGCAACTGTCATGAATTGGCCGCAACAAACCATTGCTATTTTTGGCAAAATCTCATAAAAATAGGAAAAAACAGGTGATTTTTCCGCAAAATCAGGAAGACACACCTATAATTACCATAAAAGGGAAAATAAAATGGTAAGAAATGCAAGTTTTTCTAGGAATCTTTTTCAACTTACAATTGTGAAAGAATCTTCATTTTGTGGAAAATGTCGGTTCTATCCGTAAATCATTGACATTCCATAGAAAAGTGCGTATAATAAACAGAGAGAAAGTAAAAATTTTGATAGTACTTAAAAAATAGAAAAAGAGTGGAAATTATGGAAAAATTAAGAAAGAACACTTGCCGGAAAGCGATTTCTTTTTTTGTCACAGGATTGTTGACAATCGCTTGTCTGCCTGCAAATGTTTCCGTTTTTTCAGCAGCTTGGAACGGAACTGTGGATACCAGTTGGTATCAGGCAGGCGAAACACAGCTTTCTATCTCAAATCCGGAAGAATTGGCTGGACTGGCAAAATTAGTGAACGATGGAACAACCAACTTTGAGGGCGTGACCATTACGCTGGAAGCAGATTTACAGATGAATCCGCTGACCAATTGGGAAAAATGGGAAACCGCCGAAGCACAGCCGTCTAACACTTGGGTTCCGATTGGGATTGTCAATCAATCCTTGTTTCATGGAACATTTGACGGCAATGGACATACAATTTCGGGTTTATATGCTCAAAAAAGCGGGGAAACAGGCTTGTTTGCCGGACTTTATCGAACGGCAACAGTGAAAAATCTGACCATCGAAAAAAGTTATCTAAGTAGCTGTGATACCTTTGCAGGTGGTATTTGCGGCTATAATTATAAGGGAACAATTGAAAATTGCGAAAATCGAGCTGTAGTATCTTCTTGGTATTACATGGCTGGCGGTATCTGCGGCGTGAACTTTAACGGAACAGTTTCTCGTTGCAGCAATGACGCATTTATTTCCGGACAGGAAGCAGCTGGCGGAATTGCTGGGCAGAGCATCTGTGCAACTGTATCAGAAAGTTGCAGTACAGGAAGAGTTTCTTCGCTGCAATTTGCTGGCGGTGTCGTTGGACAAGAAAGTGGCGGCATCGTGCAGAGCTGTTACAACACCGGAGCGATTAAAGGAAATACCATAGCTGGCGGCGTGGTTGGAGCATTTGAATGTGGTTCGATTGAAACTTGTTTCAATATCGGAACGGTTTCTGGAAATGAAAAAATAGGTGGTATTGTTGGGGACAGCAATGCTGACTGCACAATGTGTTATTATCAATCCGGTGTGACGGATACGCAGCCAATTGACCGAGAAATTTGCACGGCAATGAAGCAATCGGAGATGCAGAAAGCAACCTTTGCACAAAAACTCGGAGCAGCTTATTCCGGTATTACGGGTAGTTATCCGCTGTTGTCCTGGCAGCAACGACATGCTCAGACAACTGAAACAACAACGGATGCAACCACAGCAGGAACGACCAAAGCAACTGCAACTACTACTACCACAAAAAAGACCACGACAGGCACAACGAAGCCTTCCAACACCACAACTTCTGCGAGAACTACGCAGACCACAACAATTACCTCTCTGGAGCAGCCTGTTACTGGAACAACCTTAGAGGGGGATGGGAGAGTCGTTACGCAGAAAAATATCAAGGAGATCCACCAAATCGGTGCAACACTGCAACTGTATTACTTAGGGGAAAAGGGTGAAGTGCCTCAGTGGATTTCGACGGATGACAGCGTTGCAACGATTGACCAAGATGGCGTATTGACAGCGGTTTCCGAAGGAAGTGTTATCGTTGGGGCGTTGGTCAACCAAAAATTTTATAAATTGACCATTACCATTTCTGTTCCAAAGACCACAGCAGAAACGACGATACCAATCGAAACAGAAACCACCGATTTGACAACAGCGACCACCGAACCAATGACAACTACAATTGTAACCACGACAACCACCTTGCCTGACCCCTATGAAATGGGCGATGTAGATGGAGATTCTACGGTTAGTGTAGATGATGCCATACAGATTTTGACGTATTATGCAAGACGGGCTGCCGGATATACCACATTCTTCTCTGAGATTGCTCACATCAATGATTTGGCAACGAGTGCTGCTGATATCAACGGCGATGGTGTGATTTCTGTAGAAGATGCCGTTGCAGTTTTGACGTATTATGCAAAAACTGCTTCTGGTATGCAGCCGAGCTGGGCGGATGTCATTGGCACTTCATCGAAACAGGCAAATACAGAGTCCGGAGAACCAGTAGAATCATTGTTGCCGGAAGAATTTGCACTGCTGCCGATGGAAGGCACAGAATAACAGGCTTATGATATAGTTTATCATAAATTGAGGGAAAAACAGTCCTTTTTGAGAGAAAGGGGCTGTTTTTTTATCGTTCGCCTTTTTTCTTTGCAGTGATTTGGAACAAAATTGCCGAGCAAATCGGAATCGCACAGGAAGAAATTGCAACGACAATCCAGAGTGGCAGCGACAGCGGAACAGTCGTGAAAATCATCTGTAGAGCCGAACTTTCCACTGCTGCAAACAAGATGCCAGCAGAAACCGCAACCGCAGCCAGCAACTTCCAGTTATTCCAGAGTGGCAGGTGAAACAGGGATTTTGTTTCTGATTTGCACTCAAAAACGTGAATCAGCTGCGAGAGAATCAGCGTACACAGGGCAGTGGTACGGGCAGCCTCCAGCGTTCCGCCGAGTCGCAGTGCCATGGAGAACGCTCCCAGCGTGCAGACGCCAATTAACAGCCCTCGAAAGACAATTCGCTGTAACAGACCGCCGGAGAAGAACGGCTCTTCTGGTTTTCGTGGTGGCTGCCGCATGGCATCCGGTTCGGGCTGTTCCATGCCAAGGGCAATCGCTGGCAGCCCATCCGTGACCAGATTCACCAGCAGCAATTGCGTGGGCAGCAGAATCACAGGCATGCCCATGAGAATCCCCAGCAGCATCGTGATGACTTCCCCGATGTTGCAGGAGAGCAGATAGCGGACAAATTTTCGGATGTTGGCATAAATACAGCGTCCCTGCTCCACAGCATAAACCAAAGTCGATAAGTTGTCATCCAATAGAATTACATCTGCCGCCTGTTTTGCCACTTCTGTGCCGGATTTTCCCATGGCAACGCCGACATCTGCCTCTTTCAGGGCTGGGGCATCGTTTACACCATCTCCCGTCATTGCAACAATCGCTCCCGTTTTCTGATAGGCACGCACCAACCGCAGCTTATGAGCAGGATTGACTCTTGCAAAGACTGCATATTCCTGGATACAAGCGGCAAGCTGTTCATCGCTCAAAGCATCCAGTTCCTGTCCTGTCATCGCCTTTTTTCCGTGCAGTAGCCCTGCTTGCTCTGCAATGGCAAGGGCAGTTTTTTTGTGGTCACCGGTAATCATTACAGTTTGAATTTTCGCCTGTTCGCAAGTGCGAATCGCCTGCTTTGCCGATTCTCGAGGAGGGTCTAACATACCACTCAACCCCAGAAAAATCCAGTCGCCATCCGATTCCCGATAGGCAAACGCCAATACTCGCAGAGCACGTTCTGACAAAGTTTGCACAGCGGAGCGGACTTCTTCCCGAAACGATTCCGTCAGCGTGGTGACAGTCGTTCCATGTAGCAATTGTGTGCAGAGTGGCAACACACGGTCTGCTGCACCCTTGAGGTATTGCCGTTCTGTGCCGTTGTAGGAAACCGTGACTTTCATCTTTTTGGTTTCGCTGTCGAAAGGCTCCATATGGTGGAGGGGATAGCGTTGCTTGCAGCGTTCCCGAGAGAAACCAGCCTTTTCCGCTGCGATTAGCAGGGCGGTTTCTGTCGGGTCGCCGATGGGATTTTGTCCGGGGGTATGTTCTGCCGTGGTGCAGAGCATACAGCATTCCAGTAAAGTTTGTAAAGCCGGATGCTGTTCGGGAGAAATTGCCGCTCCCTGTTGGCGAATGCACTGGTCAACAGAGAAATGTGCGGTACTAATCACCAAGTCTGTGACAGTCATGTCATTCTCTGTAATTGTCCCTGTTTTATCCGCACAGAGAATCCCAGCACAGCCCAGTGTTTCAACACTGTGTAGACGGTTGACGAGAGCCTGGTGTTTCATCATACGGCTGACTGCCAGTGCAAGGGCAATGGTAACAGTTGCCGGTAAGCCCTCCGGAATGGCAGCGATGGCAATGGTGATGCCTGTCATCAGCATATCAAAAATCGGTTCTCCTCGGAAAACTCCTGCGAAAAAGACCAGAATACACACGACAATGCAGAGCAATGCAACGACTTTTCCCAGTCCGGCAAGACGTTTTTGCAGCGGTGTTTGAGAAACTGTGACATCGTGCAGCAAGTCGGAAATCTGTCCCATCTGCGTTTTCGTGCCCGTTGCAATGACGCAGGCAGTGGCAGAGCCTCGCAGGATGGCAGTTCCTGCATAGACGACATTTTTCTTGTGGAGGGCGTTGTCCGTGTCGGTTTCTGCTCCAGCAGTTTTGGAAACAGCAGCCGATTCGCCCGTTAAAATGGATTCATTGGCAGCAATGCCGCTGGCAGTCACGAGGGCAGCATCTGCCGGAACACGGTCGCCGGCTTCCAGCCGGATGAGGTCGCCCCGTACCAGTTCCGCAGCGGAAATGGTCTGCCATGTTCCATCTCGGCAGACGGCAGCGGTGGGGGCAGTCATCTGCCGGAGCGTTTCGAGGGTGCGTTCTGTCCGAAATTCCTGAATGAACCCTAAAATTGCATTCAGCAGAACAATTAAAATAATGGTGATGGCATCCGTCCATTCGCCCAGCAAAACAGAAACCATGGTTGCTGCCAGCAAAATCATAACCATGACATCCCGAAATTGTCCGAGGAACATTCGGACGGGTTTGGATTTTGGTGCTTCTGCGAGTTCGTTTTTCCCGTCCTGTCGCAGACGGTTTTTTGCTTCCTGTTGGGTTAATCCCTGCATCATGGAACGCCTCCTGTCTGTTGAAATGACATTTTGTTATCAGCATATGCAACAGCCGGCGGCGTTTATGTCAAAGAAAAAGGTTGACGAATACAGGAAATTCCGCTATAATAGAAAGTACACGTTCATCCATTCAAGGATTATCAAAAGGAGAGGAATTAAAAATCATGCGGAATACAACCAGTTATGAAAGTCCGTTTTGTACACGGTATGCCAGCGAAGAAATGCAGCACGTTTTTTCTGCTGACAAGAAATTTTCTACTTGGAGAAAGCTCTGGGTCGCTCTGGCTCGGGCAGAAATGGAACTCGGTCTGCCGATCACACCTTCTCAGGTAAAGGAACTGGAAGACAATGTTTATAACATTGATTATGATGTTGCAGAAGCACGGGAACGGGTCGTTCGTCACGATGTCATGTCCCACGTTTATGCATACGGACAGGTTTGTCCGCACGCAAAGGGCATCATTCACTTGGGAGCAACTTCTTGCTATGTTGGCGATAATACCGATATTATCATCATGCGGGACGCTCTGAAAATCATCCGCCGGAAGCTGATCAATGTTCTGGCAAATCTGTCGAAGTTTGCCATGCAGTACAAGGGCATGCCGGCACTGGCATACACCCACTTGCAGCCGGCACAGCTGACAACGGTCGGCAAGCGTGCAACACTGTGGATGAATGAATTGCTGATGGATCTGGAAGAACTGGATTTCCGGCTTGCCAACCTGAAACTGCTCGGCTCAAAGGGTACAACTGGCACACAGGCTTCTTTCATGGAACTGTTTGAAGGCGATTCCACAAAGGTAAAGAAGCTGGAACAGATGATTGCAGAAGAAATGGGCTTCACCGGTGTTGTTCCGGTTTCTGGTCAAACTTATTCCAGAAAGATTGACTCCCAGATTCTTGCAACTCTGAGCGGCATTGCACAGTCTTGCTCGAAGTTCTCCAACGATATGCGGTTGTTGCAGAGCTTTAAGGAAATGGAAGAACCGTTTGAAAAGACGCAGATTGGTTCGTCTGCAATGGCATACAAGCGGAACCCGATGCGGTGCGAACGGATCACCTCTCTGTCCCGTTATGTCATGATCGACAGTCTGAATCCGGCATTCACCGCAGGAACACAGTGGTTTGAACGGACATTGGACGACTCTGCAAACAAGCGGATTTCTGTTCCGGAAGCTTGTCTGGGTGTGGATGCAATCCTGAACATCATGCTGAATGTAACCGATGGTCTGGTGGTTTACCCGAAGATGATTCGGCAGCGGATTATGCGGGAACTGCCGTTCATGGCAACCGAAAATATCATGATGGATGCCGTTAAGAAGGGCGGCGACCGTCAGGCACTGCACGAAAAGATTCGGGAATACTCCATGATTGCTGGAAAGCACGTCAAGGAAGATGGCCTGGAAAATGACCTGTGCGATATGATTCTGGCTGACCCGATGTTCATGATTACCAAGGAAGAACTGGATGCGATTTTGCAGCCGGAAAACTTCACAGGTAGAAGTGAACAGCAGACCGAAGAATTTGTAGACAACTGCATTCGTCCGATTCTGGCAGCAAATGCATCCCTGATTGGCGAACATTACGAAATGAAGAACTAAGATTTTCTTTTTCAGGAAGTGAGAGAAAGACCGTTTTCCGCCGATATTTCCGGCTGGAAAGCGGTCTTTTTTGCTCTGTTGCAACTTATACAAAACTGCATATGAAAAAATCGAAAAAAATAGTTGACATTTCTAAAAAAATGTGGTAAAATAAAAATACCTTCTACAGAGCAGGATATTTTCGAGAACGCTTGTTTTTTCAGGAGCAATGGTTCTGTAGAATATTGGTAATGCTATCCTCTCTTCTATTCTATATCAATCCAGAAGCACCGTTATCCGATGGGTAACGGTGCTTCTGTTTGTTTTTGATGATTTTTGCACACTTTTGGAATCTCTGTCTATCTTGTGCAGACAATTGTCCTTTTGTGGAGATGTACGAAAAACGATATGAAAAAATAATAACTTTTGACATTGTGGACAGCGACTTTTGAAAATGTACTTTTTTGACGAAAAATGCCTTATTTTCCACGGAAAATCGTGTAAAAAGTTAAGTCTGAAACCGTTGACTTTTTGCGCCGAAAGTTCTATAATGATTAAAAGTGGAGAATGAAAATGCGAAAGATTTTCGGTACTTTTGGAAACTTGTAAAAAGCAACAGTTTCCGGAAGATTGTCCCATATCCGTCATTTTGCCGCATTTTAATGCTTGCAATTTTACACAGCCGTGTGTATAATAGAAAGCAGAGCAGTAAACGACACTGTTCTAACATTCAACACTTTGAATGCTGCCGTTGATACCAAGACGGCAGATGCCTTTTGCAGAAACTGCAAAAGAGCTTGTGAGAGAGGATGGTGAGAAGATGGGAGAAGCATTGGCAGAAGAACTGCAAACCGAGGTCGCCTTTACGATTCCGTTGTTCGGTGGAATTCCTGTGCATGAATCCATTGTGGTCATGTGGGGCATTATGGCGTTCATCATGATTGCGGTTCTGCTTTTGACACGCAATCTGAAAATTGTTCCCGGCCGTGGGCAGGCGATGCTCGAATCTGCGGTAACGTGGGTGAACAATTTCTTGGAAGGCAACATGGGCAAAGCCGGTAGACCGTATTTCGCATATCTGGGTACTGTGCTGCTGCTGCTCGGCATTTCCAACCTCATCGGGATGTTCGGCTTCGGTATTAAACCGCCGACCAAAGACATCAACGTCACGGTTGCATTTGCATTGCTCAGCATTATCCTGATTGAAGTGTCCACATTCCGGGCACAGGGCGGCTTGAAAGGCTTTTTGTCATCCTTCACCAAACCAATGGCAATTATGACCCCAATCAACATTATGGAAATCGGCATTCGTCCGCTTTCGCTGTGTATGCGACTGTTCGGTAATGTTTTGGGTGCATTCGTTGTCATGAAGCTGATCGAACACGTCTGTGGACTGATTGTCCCAATGGTATTCAGTATGTACTTTGACGTGTTCGATGGACTGATTCAAGCGTATGTATTTGTATTTTTAACTTCGCTGTTTATGGCGGAGGGCATGGAACACCACGAGAAATAAGGAGGAAATCATCATGATTGCAGCAGGAATTGCCGTTTTAACGGGTTTAGGTGCAGGCTTGGGCATCGGGATTGCTACCTCAAAGGCAACCGAAGCCATTGCAAGACAGCCGGAAGCAGCTGGCGACATCAACAAGACGTTGTTGCTCGGTAGTGCACTGGCAGAAGCAACTGCGATTTACGGTTTCGTTGTCGCATTGCTCTTGGTTATTATGAAGTAAACAGAAAATGGAAATCATTCCACATAGGAGGAAAAGAATCATGATTGCAGCAGGAATTGCCGTTTTGACCGGCTTGGGTGCAGGTCTGGGAATCGGAATCGCTACCTCAAAGGCAGCAGAAGCTATTGCAAGACAGCCAGAGGCAGCCGGCGACATCAATAAGACACTGCTGTTAGGTAGTGCCCTGGCAGAAGCAACCGCCATCTATGGTTTCGTTGTTGCACTGCTGTTGGTCATCATGAAGTGATCAGCAGGGAATCCTTTAAAGAAAGGAGCTGCGTTCTGCCAGAGAGCAGGACGAAACAGAAATTATGTTAGAGTTTGATATTTGGACGATTGCATTTTCAATCATCAATATTCTGGTACTGTTCTTGTTTCTGAAGAAGTTCCTGTTCGGACGCATTCAGAATATCATGGATCAGCGTGCCACAGCGGTACAAGCCGATCTGGATCAGGCAAAAGCGTCCAAAGAGGAAGCACATCAGCTGCGGCAGCAGTATGAAGACACGCTCTCCGGTGCAAAGCAGGAGGCAAGTACGATTATTGCAAACGCCAGAACTGCCGCAAAAGAACAGGGAAATCAGATTACCGAACAGGCACAGCAGGAAGCAAGCCGCATGATTCAGAATGCACAGAAGGAAATCGATGCCGAACGGCAGAATACCTTGGCTGGTGCACAAAAGGAAATTGCAGACTTGGCACTCGCTGCTGCTGCAAAGTTGGTAGAAGGAAAAATGGACGATGCCGAAAACCGGAATCTTGTTGATGCGTTCTTGAAGGAGGAAGGTGTGAATTCATGAGCCGACCAGCTGAATGTTATGCACAGGCAATGTTAGAACTGCAATACCCGATGGATGTGGTGGAGCAGGCACAGGCAATCTGGGAATGTTGTCCGGCACTCAGCGAAGCTCTGACGAATCCCACCATTTCCATTCCGGAAAAGGAAGCGGTTGTTCGGAAGGTATTTCCGGAGGCAGTGCAGAATTTGCTCTGCGTACTCTGTAAAAACGCAGAAACTGCCGATGTGCCGGAAATTTTTCAGGCATTTTATGAGAAGAAGCGACAGTCAGAAAGCTGTGTCCACGCTGTTGTGGAATATGTCACACCGCTTACAGAAGCCCAGCAGGAAGGCTTGAAACAGTTTGCCATGAAAGTGACAGGCAAACAGCAGGCAGTCCTTACGATGCAGAAAAATCCAGCATTGCGGGGCGGTTTTGTATTGCGGATCGGTGACTTGGTGTATGACCGCAGTTTGCGGAATACCTTAAAAACCCTGCAAAAGAAATTGGCAGGACAGTGACAGGAGGGAATGTGTACCCATGAATGCAAGTGAAATCATTTCCGTTTTAAAGAGTGAAATTGCGGATTTCGACCGAAAGACCGGCGTGCAGGAAGGCGGCACGGTCGTTCGGGTCGGCGATGGCATTGCAACCGTTTATGGGATGCAGCATGCCATGTACGGCGAACTGGTGGAATTTGAAACCGGTGTCCGTGGAATTATTCAGAACTTGGAAGAAAAGACTGTTGGTGTCGTTCTGCTCGGTTCTGATTATGGAATTGTAGAAGGTACACAGGTCATGCGTACCAAAAAGCGTGCCGGTGTCGGCGTTGGCTCTGGACTGATTGGCAGAGTTGTTGACGCACTGGGTGCTCCGATTGATGGCGGTGCACCGATTGAACCGGAAGACTATTATCCGATTGAACGGGAAGCAGCCGGTGTTGCAGACAGAAAGTCCGTTTCTGTTCCGCTGCAAACTGGTATTCTTTCCATCGACTCCATGTTCCCGATTGGACGTGGACAGAGAGAATTGATCATCGGTGACCGTCAGACGGGTAAAACTTCGATTGCTGTAGATACCATCATCAACCAGAAGGGACAGGATGTCATCTGTATTTATGTTGCCATCGGTCAGAAGTCCTCAACGGTTGCAAAAATTGTAAATACTCTGAAAACCCATGGTGCAATGGATTATTCCGTAGTTGTTTCCGCATCCGCCAGTGCTCCGGCTCCAGTGCAGTATATTGCACCGTATTCCGGTACGGCAATGGCAGAATTCTTCATGCATCAGGGCAAAGACGTTCTGATTATCTATGATGACCTTTCCAAGCATGCGGTGGCTTATCGTGCAATGTCCCTGCTGCTCCACCGTCCGCCGGGGCGTGAAGCTTATCCGGGTGACGTTTTCTATCTGCACTCCCGTTTGCTGGAGCGTTCCTGCCGACTGGACGATGCACACGGCGGCGGTTCAATCACCGCACTGCCAATCATCGAAACACAGGCAGGCGATATCTCCGCTTACATTCCGACGAATGTCATCTCCATCACAGATGGTCAGATCTTCTTGGAAAGCGAATTGTTCTTCGCTGGTATGCGTCCGGCAGTCAATGTCGGCTTGTCCGTTTCTCGTGTCGGCGGTGCTGCTCAGACCAAGGCAATGAAAAAGGTTGCCGGAAAGATGCGTATGGAACTGGCACAGTTCCGAGAAATGGAAGTCTTCACACAGTTCAGCTCCGACCTCGACCCTGCAACCCAAGCAATGTTGGATCACGGCCATGCACTGATGGAACTGCTGAAGCAGCCGCTGTATCATCCGCAGCCATTGTGGCGGCAGGTTTGCGTGCTGGCAGTTGCCTCCGAACGGCTGTTTGATGATATTCCGCTGAAGAATCTGCGGGATTTTGTCAATGACTTGATGGCACATTTGGAACAGAGTCAGGCAGCATTGATTAAGAAGATTCAGGAAACCGGACAGCTGTCCGATGAAGATAAGGCAACCTTGATTGCAGAAGCAGAAGCCTATAAGAAGCAGGTGAAGTAAAATGTCAAATATGCGGGAAATTCGGGAACGGATTAAGAGTATCAATGATATTATGAAGATTACGAATGCCATGTACCTGATTTCCTCTTCCAAGCTGAAGAAGGCGAAGAAGGATTTGGCAGCCACAGAACCCTATTTTGATAAGCTGTTATATGCCATGCGAAGCATTCTGTCCCGTGCACCGGAAGATATTGATATGCGGTTTTTCGATACCAGAACGGAAATTCCGGCAGATAAGCGGAAAAAAGCATTCATTATCATCACGGCAGATAAGGGTATGTGCGGTTCTTATAACCACAATGTCATCAAGCGGGCAGAAGCAGAGATGGAACAGTGTGAATATGCTCGACTGTTTGTTATGGGACAGGTCGGCAGAATGTATTTTCAGCGGAAAGCAAGAGAAGGCGAACTGGATGTGGATGCGGAATTTATCCAGACCACCCAGAACCCGACCTTGTACCGTGCGATGAAAATCGCCGTGCTGATGATGGAATTGTTTGAACAGAAGAAAGTAGACGATGTCTATATCGTCTATACAAAGATGCTCAATTCCATGACATTCGAGCCGAAAGTCCAGCAGCTGCTGCCGCTGAACGTCAACAACTTTGTCACCAGTGAACAAGATGTTACCCGTCATCACGAGGCAACTTTCTATCCAACCGTGGAAGCGGTGATGGAACACTTGACCCCGAACTTTATGAAGGGCTTGATTTACGGTGCAATGGTAGAATCGTTCTGTAGCGAACAGCAGGCTCGTATGTCGGCAATGGACTCTGCAACCACCAGTGCAAAGGATATGCTGCAAACGCTTTCGTTGCAGTATAACCGTGCAAGACAGGCTGCAATCACACAGGAAATTACAGAAATCTCCAGCGGTGCAGAGGCTGCGAAATAAATCTGATCATGGGATAGAGAGGAGTCCGAAAATCCATGGAAACCGGAAAAATTGTACAAATTCTCGGGCCTGTCATTGACGTTGCATTTACCGGCAAACTGCCGATGATCAAAGACGCTCTGACAGTCCAGATGGAACATAAAAAGTGTGTCATGGAAGTGGCACAGCACATGGGCAACGGTGTTGTTCGCTGCATCAGCTTGTCCGCAACCGATGGTCTGGCAAAGGATATGGAAGTCACTGCAACTGGCAGCTGTATTCAAGTTCCAGTCGGCGAAGAAACACTGGGCAGAATGTTCAATGTTTTGGGTGAACCGATTGACAACGCCGGAGAAGTGCATACAAAGCAGAAGTGGGCAATCCACAGAGAAGCTCCGTCTTTCCGGAATCAAAGCCCGGTTGTTGAAATTCTGGAAACTGGTATCAAGGTTATCGACCTGCTTGCACCGTATGCAAAGGGTGGTAAGATTGGTTTGTTCGGCGGTGCTGGTGTTGGTAAAACCGTTTTGATTCAGGAACTGATCCGAAACGTTGCAACCGAACACGGTGGTTACTCTATTTTTACGGGTGTCGGCGAGCGTTCCAGAGAAGGGAATGACCTTTGGAACGAAATGAAAGAATCCGGCGTTATCAGCAAGACCGCTCTGGTATTCGGTCAGATGAACGAACCGCCGGGGTCCCGTATGCGGGTTGCACAGACGGGTCTGACAATGGCAGAATACTTCCGTGATGAAAAGCATCAGGATGTGCTGCTGTTTATTGATAACATCTTCCGTTATGTACAGGCTGGTTCGGAAGTTTCCGCCCTGCTGGGCAGAATGCCGTCCGCCGTTGGTTATCAGCCGACCTTGGCGAATGAAGTCGGCGAGTTGCAGGAACGAATCACCTCTACCAAGGACGGTTCTATCACCTCTGTACAGGCAGTTTATGTGCCGGCAGATGACTTGACCGACCCGGCTCCGGCAACCACGTTCGCCCACTTGGATGCAACGACCGTTTTGTCCAGAAAGATTGTAGAACAGGGTATTTATCCGGCAGTTGACCCGCTGGAATCCTCTTCGAGAATCCTGGAACCGGATGTTGTTGGAGAAGAACATTATCAGGTTGCCCGTCAGGTACAGGAATTGTTGCAGCGGTATAAGGAATTGCAGGACATCATCGCCATTCTTGGTATGGAAGAACTGGACGAAGAAGATAAGACTGCGGTTTATCGTGCAAGAAAGATTCAGAAATTCCTGTCACAGCCGTTCCATGTAGCGGAAGTCTTTACGGGCATTCCGGGTAAATATGTACCGTTAAAGGAAACCATCCGTGGTTTTAAGATGATTATCAGCGGTGAAATGGATGAATATCCAGAAAACGCATTCTTTAATGTGGGCACGATTGATGAAGTCATCGAAAAAGCAAAAACCCTGTAATCAAGCGTAAGTGAGGGATGCGGCATGGCAAAAACATTTAAATTGGAACTGCTGGCAGCAGACCGACCGTTTTTTGTCGGCGAGTGTGAACACTTGATTTATCCGGCACAGGATGGTTTGGTTGGTGTCCTGCCGGGACATGAATCTCTGGTTACGATTGTGAGTCCGGGAGAAATTCAATACAAGGTAGACGGTGAGTGGCGGTATGCCGCCATCAGCGAGGGCTTTGCAGAAATTCGGAGCGATTATGCATTGATTTTGGGCGATGCAATTGAATTGCCGGAAGAAATTGATGCAAAGCGTGCCGCAGAAGCTGCAACCCGTGCGAAAGAACGGCTGCGGCAGCGGCAGAGTATCATGCAATACTACCAGTCGCAGGCAGCGTTAAACCGTGCCATGAACCGTTTGAAAATCTCCAGACGGCATAATCACGAAATTTAAACAACAACAAGAAGAGAGCATTTTGTTTCTGCGAGTGAGCAGGCAAGATGCTCTTTTTTATTGATTAAATACGTAGAAAAGATTGACAATCTTATTTTTATTTTGTATAATAAAAAGCAAGGAGGATGATAAAATGAAAAAGAAAACACGAAAGTATATAATATCCCTGTTTACATGTTTCATCGCTTGTTTGTTGGTATATGGTATTTCCCAACAAAGCAGACCATTGTCTGTTTCTGCGGAAACGGGTACATATGGTGTATTGTCTTATGACAGCCTTGCAGATGGAACGCTTGAAATTACCGATTGTGAGGAAAGTGCAGTTTCTGTGGAGATTCCAGCGGAAATTGATGGCGTTGCAGTGACCAGTATTGCAAGCATGGCGTTTAAGGATTGCAAATCATTGACCAGCGTCACCATTCCGGATGGTATTACCAATATTGGAAATGAGGCGTTTTCTTGGTGTTCTAAATTAGAAGAAGTTACAATTCCAAATAGTGTAACAAAAATTAAAGATAAGGTATTTTATCTTTGTTACAATTTGAAAACTGTTACTTTATCTGAAAATTTGGAAAGCATTGGAGAAGGTGCATTTAATAGTTGTTCTAAAATAGAGAATATCAAAATTCCGAATAGTGTAACAGATATTGGAGCATGGGCTTTTAGCCATTGTAAAAGTTTAACTAATATAACGCTGCCAGTTGGGATTACTGAAATAAAGACTAATACTTTTTCTAAGTGTAGTAGTTTAGCTGAAATTACTATTCCAGAAAATGTGCAAAGTATTGGTTCTCGTGCATTTAGTAATTGCTCTAATTTGATGGAGGTTAACCTTCCAAAACAGATGAGTAAAATTGAATATTACGCATTTAATAATTGTAAAAATTTGAAAAGAATTGATATTTCTGATGGGGTATCTAAAATTGAACAATCCACTTTTTATGATTGTTATAACTTAGAGGAAATTTTTATTCCAAGCAGCGTAAAAAGCATTGAAAATAGGGCATTTTACAATTGTGAGAAATTAACAAGTGTTTATTTCAATGGAACGAAAGACGCATGGAATAAAGTTAAAATTGGAACGGAAAATGATTCTATAGAAAGTATAGAGCCACATGTAAAAGAATTTGACTATTTAAGCTACGATGACAGAATTTCAATTAGTCATTGGGATTCTAATGCGACTTCTGCTGTTATTCCAGAAGAAGTAGATGAGCTTCCAGTAAAAGAAATCTCATCAAATGCATTTCAAGATTGTAGTAATTTAATAGATATCAAGATACCGAATACTGTTACATATATTGGATGGGATACATTTTGTAATTGTAGCAGTTTAACAAATATTATTATACCAAATTCTGTTACTCAAATTGGAGTCGAAGCATTTTATAATTGTAACAATTTAACAGATATTATTATTCCAGATTCTGTTACTCGAATTGGAAATAGTGCATTTTATAAATGTAGTAGTTTAATAAATGTGATCCTCCCAAACGCTATTACTGAAATTGAAGGTGCAATGTTTGCTCACTGCACAAGTTTAAAAAGTGTAACGATACCAAATTCTGTTAATAGTATAAGTTATGATGCATTTTATAATTGTGAAAGTTTAACAGATGTGTACTATAATGGAACAGAAGAGGAATGGAACAACATTTCAATCTTTTCTTCTGGAAATGACACTTTATTAAACGCTACCATTCACTATAACGTCTCTACTCCAGATACTTCCATCACTGGCGACCTTACTGGTGATAATCTTGTCAGCGTGGATGATGCCGTCTTGACATTGACGATATATGCAAAAAAAGCAGCTGGTATGGATGTAGATTTTTCAGAAGCACAAGTTGCTGCGGCGGATGTAAATGGCGATGGTGCTGTGGATGTAAAAGATGCTGTTGCAATTCTTACTTATTATGCAAAGGTATCTGCTGGACTTCAACCGACATGGGAAGAAGTAATTGGATAATATCTAAAATAGAAAGCGGACAAGATGAGAAATTCAGATTGTTCGCTTTCCTTATATTTTTTCAAAATTTACTTGACAACAGAAAATATCTGTGTTATACTTTTATTGTAAAACACAGAAAAAATTGTTGATTCTGGTATTTTTTATAAAGAAGTTAGATTTCTTATAAAAAGTACTTGACAATCAAAAGCAAATGTGATATACTAATATCAATCCCAAAAGGGATGACATCCTACGAAAAGATGACGATAAAAAAATAGTAGGGTGAAAGAGATAGAAAAACAAAAAAATAGAAAAATCCGAGAAGCGAAGGGACTGTTTGATACAGTCCCTTTTCTTGTGCCTGAAAAAATTCAAAAAAATACAGCCGCCAGATTGCAGTTTGGCGGCTGTTATCATAATTGCAATTATTTTCCCGTGTGCAAGTCATTTTGCGTCTGAATTGCCCCTAGCTGTCGCTGAATGGCACGAGTACGAGTGCCAACAAGGCGTTCCAGCTGAGAATCTGCACTGTGCAAGGCATTCTGTGTTTTTTGCAGAACATCGGCAAAGCGGTCAAATTCCGTCTGTACCTGCTGTAGCACCTGCCAGACTTCTGTACTGCGTTTCTGGATGGCAAGCGTCTGAAAGCCCATCTGCAAGGCGTTCAGCATCGCCGCCATCGTGGAAGGTCCAGCGATGTTGACTTGAAAGTTCTGCTGGAGGGTTTCAACCATGCCTAGATTGATGACTTCGGCATACAGCCCCTCAAACGGCAAGAACAAAATCGCAAAGTTTGTGGTATAAGGCGGACAGATGTATTTGTCATGAATATCTTTCGCACATTTTCGGATGACTTGCGTCAGCGTCTGTTGAGCAGCCTTGATTTGCTGTGGATTTCCGCTGTCCAGAGCGTTTCGTAGAGCAGTATAGGTATCTCCGGGAAATTTCGAGTCAATCGGCAGCCAGACTGGTTGCCCGTTTGTTGTCCCCGGCAACTTAACTGCATACTCAACGTGTTCTCGGCGGTTGGGGTTGACAGTCACATCATAGGCATATTGTTCCGGAGCAAGAATCTCCTGTAGAATGCTGCCGAGCTGTACTTCACCTAGAATCCCACGGGTTTTTACGTTCGACAATACTTTTTTCAAATCTCCAACACCAGCAGCGAGCGTCTGCATTTCTCCCAGTCCCCGATAGACCATTTCCAATCGTTCGTTGACCATCTGAAAAGCACTCTGTACCTTTTGTTCGAGTGTCTGTGTGAGTTTTTGTTCTACCACGCCTTGAATTTCAGAGAGGTTGTCCGCCTGTACCTGCTGCATGCGGTTCAAGCTGGTTTGAATCGTCTGGCGAACTTGTTCCATGCCCTGCCCGTTCGTCAGTTCAATGGTACGCAGACGCTGTTCCATCTGCTGCATCTGGGCAGCAAGGTTCTGGTTGAGCGTGGCAATGCTCTGATTCTGATAGGCAGCAGCTTGCTGCTGGCTTTCCTTGAGCGATTGCGAGAGGACAGACAAGTTTTGTTGGATGTGAAAGAGGAGTTCTTTTTGCTGTTCCTGTGTAGGAGCAGCAGCGTTGCCGCTGTCCTCGGAGACGTTGCCAGATGATTGCTTGATGACAAGAACGATAAAGATTTGCAGACAAATGACCACCAACAATAGAAATAGAATGGCTGCTTGCATGACGAGGGGACACTTCCTTTCAAAATGGGCATAGAATAGCACAAAAGCACCGTTTTACGGGTGCTTTTGTCTTTGTTTTTTCATCAAGATGCAAGATGGCGGCAAGTCTTACCGTTCCAGAATCTGAGAACGATCCGGACCATTGCCGACCATAACAACCTTACAGCCGCAAACTTCTTCCAGTCTTGCAATGTACTTCTTGCAAGCTTCCGGCAGTTCGTCAAAGGTCTTGCAAGAGCTGATGTCTTCGCTGAAGCCTTCAAATTCTTCATAAATCGGCTTGCAGTCTGCCAGTTCTTCCAGTGCCGGCGGGAAGTCCTTCAGGATTGTGCCGTCTGGCTTTTCGTAGCCAACGCACATTTTCAGGGTCTTCAGACCGCTGAGGGTATCCAGCTTGTTGATTGCCAGACCATCCAGACCATTTGTCCGAACGGAATGCCGAACGATAACTGCATCGAACCAGCCAGTTCTTCTCGGTCTGCCAGTTGTTGTACCAAATTCGCCGCCCTTGTTGCGGATGAGGTCGCCAGTTTCGTCGTTCAGTTCGGTCGGGAACGGACCTTTCCCAACTCTGGTGGTATAAGCCTTTGCAACACCAATGATGTTGGTAATCATCTTCGGGCCAACACCACTACCGATGCACGCACCAGCAGAAATCGGATGAGAAGAAGTAACATATGGATATGTACCGAAGTCGATATCCAGCAAGGTTGCCTGAGCCCCTTCAAACATGATGGTCTTTCCAGCCTTGTCAGCTTCATAAGTCAGAACGGAAACGTCTGCAATGTACGGAGCGAGCCGCTTGCCGTATTCGATATATTCTGCAATAACAGCATCCAAATCAAATGCAGTGCCGCCGTAAACAGCAGTGATAATCTTGTTTTTCAGTTCGCCAGTGGTTCTTGCCTTCTGAGCGAAGATTTCCGGATGTACCAAGTCATACATCCGCAGACCGCAGCGTTCGTACTTGTCCATGTAAGTTGGGCCAATTCCACGCTTTGTCGTACCGATGTCGGAATTTCCACGGAACTTTTCAGACAGACCGTCTAATTCGATGTGCCACGGCATAACCACGTGTGCACGAGGGTCAATCTTCAGATTTGCAGTGGAGATGCCACGGCTTTCGAGATTGTCCAGTTCAGAAATAAAGTCTTTCGGGTCTAATACCACACCAGCACCAATCAGGCAAAGGGTGTCCGGATACAGGATACCAGAAGGAATCAGGTGCAGCTTATAAACCTCACCGTGATTGACAACGGTGTGACCAGCGTTATTTCCGCCAGTTGCACGAACGACAACTTCTGCACGAGAAGCCATAATGTCGATGATTTTCCCTTTTCCTTCGTCGCCCCACTGAGAACCAACAATGATATTTGCAGGCATATTGTTTCCTCTTTCCATTTTTTTAAATTTTATACAGCACCGATGCTGTATCACATTCTCTTATTATAACAGTTCTTTCTCAAAAAAGCAAGAGTCAGCGACAAAAATAAACAATGTTTTTTGCAGTAGCACGATAAAACGAAAAAATGATGCACGCCGCAGGCGAATTGCGGTCGAGCTGGCTCAGCTCGGCGGAGGGTAATTCCCCACAGTGTGGGGAAATGTCCCGAAGGGACAAAAGGGCAGGGCATCCTTTGAAATATAGGGAGGACAAGCTGTCCTCCCTAACGAAGGTTGCAAGAAAGTGGTATTGAAATCTAAGAGCAAAGCGATTTTGCCGGATGTCACAGACTGGTTTTCCAAGAACTCAGAATTCAGAGTGCGTATAAAAATGATGAAACAACCTGCATTCCCTGCCGAACCGCAGCCGGATGCAGGTTTTTTTTGCAAAATATGTTACAGATAGTTGGAAAAACCACCGGACTTATGAAAAATATCCCTTATTTTTGATGAGAAAATCATTTTTCTTTGAATTATATCTGAAAATCTGCAATTTTCTCTGTTTTTTTCTCATAATTCCTTTGCTTTTTTCCAGGAAGTATGATATAATAAAATGGAAAGAATCTGCTTGCATAGAAAGGATGGATCGCTTATATGCGTATTCGGCATAAACCGTGGGCAAAACCAGAATTAGAGGCTTGTCCATTTTATATTTCCGAGCCAAAATTGAATCGAGGGCATTGGAATACGATTTTTCCGGGAGAAAAGAAACCACTGCGGCTGGAATTGGGCTGCGGAAAGGGCGGCTTTATTTCGCAGGAAGCCCCTGCGAATCCGGATTATCACTATATCGCAATGGACATCAAAAATGAAATGCTGGTGCTTGCAAAACGAAAATTGGAAGCGGCTTATGCGGAACAACAGCTGCCATTGGATAATGTTCGGATTTTTATTTGCAATCTGATGCAGTTTTCGGAATATTTCTCACCGGAAGACCGGATAGATCGCATTTACATCAACTTCTGCAATCCATGGCCAAAGGGAAAACATAAAAAACGTCGCCTGACCCATCCCCGTCAGTTGCAGCAGTATCGGACGGTATTGGATGGAGAAATCTGGTTTAAAACCGATGATGATGAATTGTTTGAAGAATCGATCCTCTATTTTCAGGAGTGCGGCTTTGACATTGTGTTCCAGACCACCGATTTACATAAAGAACCGGATATTCAAAGTTTCCGCACCGAACACGAGGCAATGTTTGAAGAGATGGGAAAGACCATTAAATTTCTGATTGCTCGTCCGCAGCAAGCATTTGCACAATAAATTTGGGAAAATAAAACAGGAAGGGATTGCAGTTATGGATTTTAAATGGAAAAACGGACAGCTTTTTCAAAAATTTTCAGAAATGACCGGAAAATCCGGCGTTGCATCCATGGAGATTATCGCAGACGGGACACAGGCAAACGAAAATCCGGCTGCCGCATATCGTGGGTTGGGCTGTATTTCTGCGAATAATGCCTCTCGTCTGCTGTTGGATTATAAAGTTGAACATCCAAAAGAATACGAAGAAATCATGCGGCTGTTGTTCCAGAAAGATTATGGGATTGGTCTATCGCATATCAAGTTGGAACTGGGTGCGGATGTCAATTCTTCTTGCGGAACAGAACCGGCAACCAAGCGAACCCCCGAAGAACGGGCAGATGTGACCCGTGGAGCAGGGTTTCAGTTTGCAGCAGATGCCAAAGCCATCAATCCAGATATTACGTTGGATTTGCTCCGCTGGGGAGAACCGGCATGGGTTGCCAGAGCGTTTACGGTCAGCCAGGAACATGGATTCAATGCCCGTTATAGCTGGATCAAAGAAACATTAGACGCAGCCTATCGGGTTTATGGCTTGAAATTTCATTTTATCAGTGCGGAACAGAACGAAACTGACCGTATCGACGAATCGTGGATTCTCTTTTTGCGGTATCGGTTAGACCATGAAGTCCGGGCACCGTATGATTACCGGAAAATTAAACTGGTGGCATCCGATGAAGTCGGAACACGCAACATTGCTGCACAGATGGTGGAAAATGCTTCGCTGCGGAATGCTATTGATGTCATCGGTCTGCATTATACCACATTTGGTGATTCTTATACGAACCTGCTGAATGAAGCATATGGAAAAGAAATCTGGTACAGTGAGGGCAGTGCTCCATGTAATTTGTCAGAACTGACCGTTCAGGCAGACCAATCCGGTTTGGTTGGAAAGAACAGTGCCATTGATATTGCAAACCGGATTATCAACAGCTATTATAACGGCAAAATGTGTATGTATGAGTTCCGTCCGGCAATCGCTGCCAACTATGATGGGGCATATGATGAACCAAAACACCTGATTGCTGCACAAGAACCGTGGTCGGGCTTTTATCGGCTGGATAGCGGTTTCTGGATGGCAATGCATTTCAGCCGGTTTTCTCCAAAGGGCTGGCTGTTTGTGAACGGGGCTTGTTATGGGGACGGCGAAGAAAATCACGCCATTGAACATACCAGCCATAACTTCATGACATTGGTTTCCCCAGACCGTTCAGAAATGACGATGCATTTCACCAATGAGGACTTGTTCCCAAGAACATACTCCGTTCAGCTGAAAGATATGGGCTTTACGAACCGGATGCTTTCCACTGTGATTACAACAGGGCCGAATCCGGGAGAAGCCTTTGATGCGAATTGGTTTCGGCGGGGAAAGCCGATTAAACCGAGCCACCGCAACGGGGAAACCTATTTCATCAAAGTGCCACCGCAGAGTATCATGACGATTACCACACTGGATACCGGATGGGTCAATGGTGTGGAAACGTTTTCGCATAACATCCCAAATGCAGAGCGTTTGCCGCTGCCGTATCAGGATCATTTCCGGTATCAGTCGGATGAAATCATGGTACGGGGCTGTGCACCTCGCTATATGACCGACCAAGGCGGTGCATTTGAACTGATTCACTCCGACCAAGACGGCGACATTCTCTGTCAGCGAATCAAAAAGGGAAATATTCCTGCAAACTGGCGGTATCGTGGCACACCAGAACCCATTACCTGCTTAGGCGATGATCGCTGGAGAAGTTACAGTGCAGAAATTGAAGTGCGTCTGGATAACCGAGATGCAGAAAATTATGCTGGTTTTGGGATTCGCTATAATTCAACTGTAACTTGTGAAACCACTTCTCGTTGCGGCTATACCGGGATTCTCTACGGAGATGGACGCTGGCAACTGTTGGATATGGACAATGTTGCAGCAGAGGGCAACTCCATGACGGTTCGGGCAACCGACTGGAACAAGTTGAAGCTGCTGATTTTGGGAGATTCGATTTTCTTCTTCCTGAATGGCGACTTGCTGACAACTTACCGCCCACAAAGTCCGGTAAATTCCGGTCGAATTTCCATTTGCAGCGACTATGAAATGAATACATTCCGGAATTTGCAGGTGACACCGCTGCCGATTCTGCCGTTGTATGTAAGAAGAGTGGACTGCTTCTCGGAAGAAATTTTCTATAATGATTTTTGGGATATTTGTACAACAGAATCTTATCGCTTCTATCACCGCACTTCGATGAAGGCACAGCCGCAGGCAGCGTTCTCCTGTCAGTTTACCGGAACGGGTATCGCTGTCATTGGAACGGCAAGAAATGCGGAATTTGAAGTGGTTTTGGATGGCGAACAGCTGTATGAAACCCTGTTTGTGCCATATAGTGCCCCACGGCAGTCTTGCTTGACGATTGACCAGCTGTCGAATGGCACACATACCCTGCAAATGACGCTGAAAAGCGGTGATTTCAAGCTGGATGTGCTGGAAGTTCCGGAAAACTTCACCATGATGCCAGATATTTTAACGGTCACTTCTGCTGCACAGGCAGCTGCGGAAGAACATGCTCTTGCAGAACAGCAGAAAGCACTTGCCAAGAAACAGGCTGCCGAAAACATCAAGAAAACCTTACAGCAGGCAGTTGCTGCTTTGCAGCCGGAAAAGCCAGCAGAAGAACCAAAGTCAGAAACGCCAGCAGCTGCGGAATCGGAAACAGATGCAGAAAAGCAGCCGACCTTTAAGGAAGTGCTGGAAAATTCCGGCGTGATTGGTGTGATTTCCAACAATGCAGCCAAGAAGAAAGAACAGCTGGAGCAGGACGGAAAGACCGAGGCAGATGAAACGCCGACGGTAATGGAATTTCCGCTGCCGCATCAGGATTTTGAAGCAGCTGCTTCGCTGACACCTGTTCCGGAACACGCTGAAGAATCGGTGAAGATTGAACCGCTGCCAGAAACCGATTCGGAAACAAGTAAAGAGCCTGTTTCCGTTCCGGCAGCAGCAGCCTCAGCAGAGCCAGAACAGCCAGCAGAACCGCAGCAACCAGAAGAGCCAATTTCTGCTACATCAGAATCTATCGCAACACCAGAAGAAGCATCTGCAACGGAAACAACGACATCAGAACAGCCAGTTTCTGAACCAACTGCACCGGAAACAGCGACAGAATCCGCTGCCGCTCCTTCTACAGTGACCTATATTGAAGAGGAATGGGATGACTTGCCGATGCCGGAACTGCCACCGCAGGAAACCACAGCGACTGCACCGACAGAACCGCAGCAGCCAACGCCGAAACAGACCGCTGCTCCGTCGAAAAAGTCGATTACACCAACCCCTTCGCCTGCACCGAAAATGCCACCGCTGCATCCGCCGGTCTTGAATGACCCGATGCAGTCTGAACCATATCGAAAAGATTTTAACATTGATATTGATATCTAAGAGCAGAAAGGATTTCTTATGAAATGCAATCAAGATTTGTTTGAAACCCTATTTCAAACGGCACAAAAGTCACTGGTTATGGAATGCTCGCAAGCATTAGAGGCAATTCGCTTTTCGCTTCCGATTGATTGGACGGTACAGCAGCAGTCAGAATCTTTGCTATACTTATTGCCATCAGAGGGAGAAAGTTCACTGAGTGTGCAGAGTGTCGTCCCAGAATCCACAGATATCATGGATTTTGAAAGCGTGTCTGTTCTGCATGCATTTGCAGACGGCATGCGGGAACAGCTCGAAAACTACGCTTATACGGAACTTTGTGATTATGAGGGCGTTTTCGATGCAGAACAGCCGATTTACGGGATGCGGTATACGGTTACCGTCAATGATGTGGAAATGACAACCGTTACCCTTCTGTTTCTGGTAGAACATCGGATTTACTGCTTGAGTTTTTCCGATGCTTTGCAGACAGAACTGTTTCCCTATGCAAAATCATTCTTGGAAAATCTGATGATTTCCGAATAATTTGATATTGCGTATCTTGACAAAACCGCTTGTATGGAGTTTCCAGAAAAGCGGTTTTGTTTGATTTTGACAGCAGGAGGGACGGTCTGATATGATACATCTTGTGCCAGTTTCAAAGAAATTGCCGATGATGGATTTTTGAACAGGAATTGTTAAAACGAATCAAGCAGATCTATCCAGCACAGAAAAATGGAACGATTCTGTTCCGGTTTCCAAGACTATTCTGGATTGCAAGAAAAGGAAACTAAGAAAAGGGAGGAACTGTCATGCGAAGAAGCGAACGGGAAGTAACCGATTGCAATGAGATTCGACAGATTTTAGAACGGGCAGAAGTGTTGCGGCTTGCGATGCACGATGAGCCATACCCGTATATTGTGCCAGTCAACTTTGGGTTTACCATGCAGGATGACCAGCTTGTCTTATTTTTTCACGGGGCAAAAGTCGGGAAGAAATGCGACCTGCTGCAAAAAAATCCGCATGTTTCCTTTGAAGTAGAGGGGAAACAGCAGTTGATTCCGCCGAATGGGGCAGCATCCTGTACAGCTGGCTTTGCCTATGAAAGTGTAATTGGGCAGGGGATTGCAGAACTCGCACCGGAAGAGAAAAAAGAAGACCTGCTGAAAAAGCTGCTGGAACATTACCGAATTCCGTTTCAGTCATTTTCACAGGCACATCTTGAACGAACTGCTGTCTATCAGATTATTGTTAAGCAGTATACCGCCAAGAGAAGACCGATTCCACAGGGAAGATAAACCCATCATAAAAATAAAATCAAATGCAGCAATGCCCCGAACAGTTCACACCGTTCGGGGCATTGCTTGCAAGCGTTAAAGGTTGCTAATTAGCAGCCACAACCGCAGCCGTTGTTGTTGCAGCCACAGCCA
>OGRL01000455.1_pt1 | contig 35927 bp, 33 predicted proteins | sample 1553481 | NCBI WGS metagenome assembly OGRL01 (sample SAMEA2580036, study PRJEB22360) | human gut metagenome
GGTGTTAGCCGATGGCAGGAAGAAAGAGCGACTTCACTCTCACGAAGCTCGATGACTTATTCTCGACGCAGGAACAGAGAGATGAAGAAAAACTTTCAAAAATCCGAGATATTCCCTTGACTGAGATTGACGATTTCCCCGACCACCCTTTTAAGGTGCGTGATGACGAGGATATGGCACAGCTCATTGAGAGTATTAAGGAACGAGGGGTAATCACTCCGGCGACGGTAAGGCAGAAAGAGGACGGCAGATACGAACTCATATCGGGACACAGACGAAAGCGAGCCTGTGAGCTTGCCGGGTTTGATACTCTCCGTTGTGAGGTCGTTGAACTGAACCGAGACGAAGCCACGATTTTAATGGTTGAGAGCAACTACCAAAGGTCGCAGATACTTCCCTCGGAAAAAGCCTATGCCTACAAAATGCGTTTGGAAGCATTGAGCAGACAAGGCAAAAGAACAGACCTAACTTCCGACCCAGTGGGTTGGAAGTCAAGCGGAAAAGAAACAGCACAACTAATTGGAGAGCAGTCGGGTGACAGTCAAACCCAAGTTCGCAGATATATTCGCCTTACAAACCTTGTTCCCGAACTTTTGGAATATGTTGATGAGGGGCGAATTAAAATGCGACCGGCGGTTGAATTGTCTTTTCTCGATGAGGACAGTCAGCGTGATGTGGTTGATGAAATCGACCTGAACGACGCAACCCCGTCCCACGACCAAACAATCCGTATGCGAAAGTTCTTTGAGGAGGGCAAGCTAACAACCGAAGCAATCCAAGCGATTATGTCGGAGGAAAAACCAAACCAAAGGGAGAAAATTGTTTTGAGGGGCGACAGGGTTCGACAGCTTATCCCGAAGAATATTCCCATAAGCCAAACGGAGGATTTTGTGTGCAAGGCGTTGGAGCATTACAACAAGTTTCTGCGAAGCAGAGCCGACCGTGACAGCCGATAGCCTTCCCCCTTTCTCACACTCTAACCCCTATATATACCGGCTATTAACCTGCTGAAAAATATACTCTATCTCCCTTGAGTATATCTATCTCTAATAACATATAGCTGTCTATAAAAGGGTTCGCACATTTGGAGCAAAAGCAAAATGTCTGCTACGATAAAAAGTTCAGCCAATCGCACCTTTGATGTTTTTTGCCTGATTGAGTACGATTAAGGCGAAAGGAGCGATGGATATGAAAAACAGGCTAATACCTTGTGTTCTTGCCTGCCTGATGATTTTTCTCGTAGGTTGTAGCGGTAACACAGCCAAAGAAGCTGCACAGGAGATAACGAAAACAGAGACTTCTTTTCCGGCTGGTAATACCGAAACAAATTCTCAGGAAGAAACGGCAGAAGAACCGGAAAGCACGGCAGTTCAGGAAGAAACACCATTTACGGCAGAAGAAAGCCAGTCAACCGCTGAAAGTCAAACGGCTGAGACTGTTCAGACAAAACCGGCGGAAGAAAAAACGGCTGATACTCCTGCAACCGAAAAGCCAAAGGCAGAGCCACCAAAGCAGACAACCACGCAGGCTGAACCCGAAAAACAAACGGAACAGCCAAAAGAACAGACAACTGCCGAACAAAAGCCGGTTGAAAAGCCGACTGAAAAGCCGGCAGAACCGAAACCGACAGAGCCGCCCAAGCAGACATTCGATGTCAGCCCTTATGTTAGTTACGCAAAAGAGTATGCGGTAAGCATAGGGCTTTCTCTTGACAGCACGGCGACAGAATGTTGGGACAACCCCATATCCGCAAATCCTAACCGAAGCGGTATCAAGTCTGATATTGAAAGCAGACTGAACCGATACAAGAACAGCGAGGGTTTTACCGCTGTGTGGATATGGACAGAAAAGCTATCCGATACGGAGTACAACATCTATATCGGCTACTGCTAAAACAAAATAATTTTAAGCAGACGCACTGAGTAAAATCGGTGCGTTTTTGCATTTCAAGGAGGAAAACGCAATGGTTAAAACAAAATTCAAGAAAGCCGTCTCGCTTATGTTGGCGACGGTTATGAGCCTTACTGCTTTTATGGGCATTGGGGCAACGACAGCCTTTGCAGCCGTAGGAGAAAAAGCCGATGTGTACCTCGTCGATTATCCCCGAAGCGGAGATACCAATAACAACGGCGAATGGGGACACGGCAATCTCAACTATATGAACGGTTGGAAAGGCTTGTCCACGAAATATACGGGACTTCGTGCAATGGGTTCATATTCGGGTAATATCGCCTACTGTATTGAACCGGGTACAGGTCAGCGGACTGGAGATACTCTCACCGAAAAGGACGAGAACTTCTTCAATAATATCAGTCCGAACGGTACTATTTCCGGCGATGATATTCGCCTGCTTATCGGTCGTATCTTGCAGTACGGCTATCGTGGAGGTATTTCGACAAGCTGGAAGTCGCAAAATGAAAGCGACGCAAACTGTATTGCACACGCTTATGCTACGCAGATTTTAATTTGGGAAACGATTGTCGGCGAAAGAGACGCAAGCTTTAATCACGTTTCTACCGGCGGGTATAATGCTGTGCTTGAATGTGTAAGCTCTGCACACCCACTCCGCAGTAAAATCTTGTCGTACTACAACAGTATGGTAACAAGTGTTCAGAATCACACCAAAGTGCCGAGCTTCTGCACAAGGTCAAGCGGTTCTGCAAAGGTAAATGAGCTTGAATGGAATGGAAGCAAGTATGTTGCAACTCTCACCGATACAAACGGTGTGCTTGGTAATTACAACTTCTCGGCAAACATTGACGGTGTTTCTTTCTCCGTCAGCGGAAACAAATTGACTGTTTCGATGGATAAAGCTCCGAGCAAAGAATTTACCATCACAGCCGCAAAGAAAAACGGTGTCCGCAGAGGTGTAGTTGTATGGTCTGATGGTATCCATCAGAATGGCAACGGCATTCAGGATGTGGTAACTTACGCTCAGGAGGTCAGCGACCCTGTCAGCGGATTTGTCAAAATGAAGGTCAGCTACGGCTCTTGTCAGATTGTAAAGACAAGTGAGGACGGAAAGGTTGACGGCATTCAGTTTACCATCAGTGGTAACGGCGTCAATCAGACAGTGACAACCGCAAACGGCGGTAAGTTCCAGCTTGATAACCTTATGCCCGGTGTTTATACGGTCACAGAGCAGTCTATTGACAAATATGTACCGCAGGAGGTTCACAGAGTAACTGTTGTTGCCGGTCAGGTGTCCAAGGTCAATTTCAATAATGTTCTCAAAAGAGGAAATCTTCAGGTAATCAAATCCTCCGAGGACAATCTTGTAGAAGGCATTACCTTCCACCTTTACGGCACTTCACTTTCGGGCATTGCCGTAGATGAGTATGCCGTTACAGATAAGAACGGTGTTGCTTCTTTCAATGATGTGCTTATCAGCGGTACTACCCCGTACACCGTTGAAGAAGTGGATACGGCTATCCGTTATGTTGTGCCTGCAAATCAGACTGCACCGATTAACTGGAAAGATGTTACAACCCGCAATTTCACGAACATTCTCAAAAAGTTCAGCGTAACTGTAACAAAGAGCGACCGAGAAGAAGGTATGCCGCAGGGCGACGCTACCCTTGCAGGAGCAGTTTACGGCATTTATAAAGGCGAAACCCTTGTGGACAAGTATGTAACGGATAAGAACGGTCAGTTCACCACAAAGGAATATATCTGTGATGACGACTGGACAATCCGTGAAATCACTCCGTCCGAGGGCTATCTGCTTGATACCACAATCCATAAGGTCGGTGCTGAACCGCAGCTTTATACGGTGGAACACAATCAGACAGCAAATGATGTTACCGAACAGGTTATGAAAGGCAATATCGCCATCATCAAGCATACCGATAACGGAGAAACTCAGATTGAGACACCCGAAAACGGTGCAACCTTTGAAATCTATCTCAAATCTTCCGGCAGCTTTGACTCAGCAGAAGAAGATGAAAGAGATGTTATCGTCTGTGATGAAAACGGCTTCGGTCAGACAAAGGATATGCCGTATGGTGTATATACCGTTCATCAGACCGCAGGCTGGGAAGGTCGTGAGCTGATGAAAGACTTCGATGTGTTCATTGCTCAGGACGGACAGACCTACCGCTATCTTATCAACAACGCAAACTTTGAAAGCTATATCAAGGTGGTTAAGGTGGACGCAGAAAGCGGTAAAAACATTCCGTATGCCGGTGCTGGGTTCAAAATCTTTGACCCTAACGGCAATCAGGTAACAATGACCTTCACTTATCCTACTCCGACAACGATTGATACTTTCTACACCGACGCAAACGGACAGCTTGTTACACCGGAGAAACTGGAATATGGCAAGGGATATTCTCTTGTTGAGGTTCAGGCTCCTTACGGATATGTGCTTGACAGCACACCGGTGTACTTTGATGTGGCAGAGGAAAATTCTTCCGATGAGGGTGGTATTACCGTGATTAAGGTCGATAAGCCTAATATGGCACAGAAAGGTACTGTCAGCATTGAAAAGACCGGCGAGGTATTCTCAGGGGTAAATATCTCCGGAGAGGAAAACGCCGATGTGATTTATCAGCCTGTCTATGAAGTGAAAGGTCTTGTAGGTGCGGTTTATGAGATTACCGCAGCAGAAGATATTGTTACTCCCGACGGAACACTCCGTTATGCAAAGGGCGAGGTCGTAGATACTGTTACTACAGATGAAAACGGACTTGCCAAGAGTAAGGAGCTTTACCTCGGTAGATATACGGTAGTTGAAATCACCGCACCGGAGGGTATGGTTATCAACAAAGAAGCTCACGAGGTTGAGCTGACTTATGCCGGTCAGGAAGTGTCTGTAACCGAAACCGCCACAAGCTTTGTAAATGACAGGCAGAAAGTAACGGTAAGTCTTGAAAAGGCTATCGAGAAGAACGACATCTTCAATATCGGCAACGGCGATGAAGTGAAGAATATCAGCTTCGGACTTTTTGCCGATGAAGAGCTTGTTTCTGCAAGTGGTACTTCTATTCCGGCAGACGGTCTGATTGAGATTATCTCACTTTCCGAAAACGGTAAGGCTGTTATCAAAACCGACCTTCCTTTCGGAAACTATTATGTAAAGGAACTTGCAACCGATGAGCATTATATCCTTTCCGACAGCAAGTATCCGTTTACTTTCAGCTATGCGGGACAGGATACCGAAACTGTTGAGATTGCGGTCAATGACGGCAAGCCGATTGAAAACAAGCTCATTTACGGTTCTGTCTCCGGTAAGAAGATTAACGAAAACGGCGAAGAACTCGGCGGTGCAGTAATCGGACTGTTTAAGGCTGATGAAACCGAATTTACAAAAGAAAATGCTTTGATGACTGCTACCTCCCAAAAAGACGGTAGTTTTTCTTTTGAGAAAGTACCGTATGGCAACTGGCTTGTAAGAGAAATTGAGCAGCCGAAGGGCTTTGTGCTTGATGATACTTTTTATGAAGTTAAAATCTCCGAGGTCGGTCAGGTCATTGAGGTTGAAATCGTCAATGAGTATGTTCACGGCAATATCAAGTTGACTAAGGTTGATGAAGATTACCCGGACAACAAGCTGACAGGAGCGACCTTTGAGGTTTACAAAGATGTAAACGGCGATGGCAAACTGGACGACGGCGACGAGCTTATCGGTACGCTCAACGAAACTTCTACGGGTATTTACGAAATGAAGGAGCTTCTTTACGGAAAATACCTTGTAAGAGAAACCAAAGCACCGGAGGGCTTTGAGCTTGATAAGGGCGTGTACTTCGTATTCATTGAGGAAGATGAAATGACCTATGAGGTCGAAAACAAAGCGGGCGTCGGTTTTATTAACACGGCAATGAAAGGAAGCCTGAAAATCGTAAAAACTTCCTCTGACGGTAAGGTCGAAGGTTTCACTTTCAGAGTAACAGGAGTAAACGGTTACGACCGAAGCTTCACGACCGATAAGAACGGCGAAATCATTATCGAGGGACTTCGTATCGGCGATTACACCATTTCCGAGGTTCAGGATAGTGTTTCTGCTTCCTATGTGCTTCCTGCGGATAAGATTGCAACCGTAAAGGTCGGTTCTACTACCGCTGTGGAAATGCACAATGAGCTGAGAGATACACCAAAGACCGGAGACAACAGCAATGTCGGCTTGTGGACTGCACTTGCGGGACTTTCTGCCCTCGGCATTGTAGGCACAGCCATTATTGCGTACAGAAAAAAGAAGAAGGAGGACAATGAGTAATGGACGCTAAAACAATCGTAGCAGTTGTATTGGTCGCCTTTATTATCGGCGGCTTTATCTTCTTGCAGATTAAGAACAGAAAGAAATAAGGAACACCAAAGTGGGCGGAGTGAAAACTTCGCCCACCGTTCTTTTACGGAGGTGCATTATGAACAAGCTAAAGACGGTTGACAGCAAGGTGCTTGCAATACTCAGAGAATGCCCCGAAACGAGGTATGATGATATGCAGCTTATCCTTTGCTATTACAACCGATACAGCTATATGAGAGTCGGAGATTTACCGCTTGAGGATATAGTCAACAACTATAAAGGCTACGGCTTGCCGTGCTTTGAGACTATCCGCAGAGCAAGACAGAGAGTGCAATCCCTATTTCCCGAACTGTCCAGACAGTGCAGTGGCTGCGACTGCGGAAACATCAGAATTGTGATTGAAGTAAGCTGAGGTGTGGATATGAACGAGGGAAAAAGAAAAATCGGTGAATACACTGTTCTTTGCTCGGTCAATGTGGGTGAAAAGGAAGTTATCTTGGCTTCCAATGAGCAAAGCACGAACGGCGATAAATTTTTGTGCGGCTTTGCAGAACGAAACGACCTGTTTGAACTGTGTTCGGAATGTATGGTGAGCGATGACTATATCGAAATCGTACACCTTTTCGGTAGCCGTGTGGCAAATGAAGCGGAGCTTTTCAAGGAACAGGTCGAAAAACTGGATATTCCAATCACACTCATAACGGAAGCCGACTGTATCCCCGACCACTATTCCAAAGACATCAACGGCACAATCATTGCCATTGACCCAAAGGTATTAAAACCTGAATTTCAAAGAGCCGACAGACAGCTCTACTATGTTACAGGTGGTTTCGGTGCGTCGGCAAACAGCCGTGGAAGCGCCGTGTTTTGTACCAATCTTCACACCGGCAAATCAACCCGATATGAAAGAATGGATGTTATGGGCGAAGTAAAGCCTGAGCGTCTGCCTGAATGGGCAAAGGAAAAGGCACAAGAGCTTTTACACAAGAAGCGAAACAAAGACAAACAACGATAAGGAGGACAAAGCAATGAAGGAAAAATTCACTTTTCAACAGAAAACAAAGCTTCTGACGAAACTGTTTGACGCAGGCTGCAATACCGAAAAGAAATTGCAGCAGCTTGATATGGAGAGCATTTTGAAAATTCCCGGTATCACTATTCCGGATATGAGCCTGATTATCGAGCTTCAGAAGCAGACCAAAGCCAATAAGCTGTTCTCTTATTTGGGAGGTGGCACTGATGAGCAGGCAGGAACAGAATGACCGTCATATCATTTGGAGCGACATTAGCCTTGACCTTGATGATTGGCGAGAGTCTTTGGAGGAACTGTATCCCGGATATTCCGATGATGAGCTTTACGACATTATGGTAAAATCCAATGCCGAAAATCTTTATGATGAACGAGTAAATCTCAACATTCAGCTTTCACAGCCGATTATCGTAATCGGCGACCTCGGCAGATGGAACGGCAGAGTGGCGGGCTACAAGATGATTGATTCCGGCAACATTAAGGACTGCCTTTACTCCGATACCGATTACACCGAATGGTATGTGGATAAGTACGGCGACCTTAGAGCCGATGCCGTTCATCACGACGGAACAAACCATTATCTATACCGTGTATTCAAAGACGGTGTTACCGATACGCAGATTGAAAATCTGCAAGATAAAATCTATAACGGAAAAGCCACAAGAGCCGACATCACACGAGTTACCAAAAGGCTCGGCGATGACATTGCCGGAGTTTATGGTTTTCCTATTCCAAAGCAAAGACAAACAAACGAACAAGCGAGGTGATGAAAATGGATTACAGAGTATTGACCGAAGCAGAGCGTAAATACACCTTCAGCCAAAGTCAGCAACTCTCAATGCAGACCGGTCTTATCGGGTATTTGAGGGCAGATTTCGGCAGTACGGGCAAAGAGTTCTATTCCACTTGGAACGATTTCAGAAAGGACTTAAAGACCGACGATTTCAAAAAGGAATTTGACTTGGTGATAAACTCCTACCGTTTCGGGGACGGCGAGTTTTTAAGCGGCAGAAGCACTATGTCAAAATTCTGCTATGAACACCCCGAAAGCAGCTACGAAGATGACCGCAATCAATACGGCGTCCGTGTTGATACCGAGCGATATTCCTACCTTATGCGTTTAAATCCCAACCGTGGAGAGTACAATCTGTACTGCTATTGCTATCAGAAAGAGTGGCTGAACAACCACTTGAAAAATGCCGAGCGTGGTATCCGATTTATTGACCCGCACTATCAGGAGCAGTTTCGCATTGCGGACGGAGAAAAAATCTCAATCAAGCTCGGCGACGGCAAAACAATGGAGAGAACTTGCAGATATATCGACGACTACCATTTGGAGGTCGGCACAAATCTCTACCATATCTGCGAATTTGCCGAGCTTTGCGAGAGAAACGGTCATACCGTAGAACCAGCCGCAAAAGAAAACACGAAATCCGCAAAGGACAAACAAAAAACACGATAAGGAGGTGCAGACGAGGTGGCAAGAAAATTTGACCTGATTTCAGAGCTGTATGAAAGAACCTGTTTTGCAGTTACAGACAACCCGGTAAACTGGCAATCGTTTCTGAAAACAGCAGGCAGAAATTTCAGGCTCCGATTTGATGAACAGCTTCTCATTTATGCCCAAAGACCCGATGCAACAGCCGTGCTTGAAATCGAACGATGGAACGGTACTTTCGGTCGTTGGGTAAACCGAGGTGCAAAAGGTATTGCCGTATTTGAGGACGCAGACAGAAGCCGTCAAAGGCTGATTCATTACTTTGATATATCGGACACCCACGAAAGCCGACATTCCCGCCCTGTTCCTATTTGGGAGATGAGACCCGATTATGAAGCAGAGGTTATCGAAACGCTTGAAAACACTTTCGGGGCGGTAAACGATACAACGAGTATTGAAAATGTCGTCAAAGAGAGCATTGCCAATGCCGTCGAGGACAACATCGCAGACTATATCTCCGACTTTATGAGTTTGGGTGCAGGAAGCGATATTGAGTATTTGTCTGCCAACGAAGCAAATGCCTTGTATTTGGAGCTTGTCAGAAACAGCGTGTCATATATGGTTATGGCACGATTGGGGCTGGACGCAGACAAGGTTTATTCTCCCGATGACTTTGCCGGGATTTCAAGCTTCAATTCACAGGAAGTTCTCAATGCGGTGGGCATTGCTACAAGCGACATTGCTGAAATGGCGTTGCTCCCTGTCAGCAGAACAATCAGCACGCTCAGCAAGGAAAATCGCATAATTGATGAACAGGGGCAATCCGAATACAATAAAGACATCAAAGACGAAAGGAGTCAAAGCGATGAGCGAAATCACATACACGATGGTGGGAGATTACAATCTACCGAACCTGAAGCTGCCGGAGCAGACGGAAGTGACTCTCGGCAGATGGTCGCAGATGAGGAGAACTTATCTGAAGGAACATCACAAAATCCTGTACTACAATCTTCTGACGAAAGGGATTCTGAACAGTCACTTGGCGGAGGTTCAGCAGAGAGCCAGCGAACTGGAGGAAACTCTCGTAAAGCAGATGGCAGAGAAAGCGGGACTGACCGAGCAGATGAAAGCGGAAGATATGATGAAATGGGTTCGCCTGATGAACAACATCAGGAACTCGGCACAGGAAATCGTGAAGAATCAGGTAATATTCGCTTAGAGTATTACGACAGAAACCACGAGGACAAGAGCCTGCCGTTTTTCGGTGGCGATGATACTATCCGAGAGATACTCGGCACTACCCCGCATTTGTCCGCTTCAAAGGAAGAAATAAAAGACTTCTATGAGAGAAATAGGGACAATGCGACCCGTACCGAATATATAAAGGGTATTTTCAACAACGATTACACACAGCTACCTTTAAGCAACGGCAGACTTGTGGGCTACAAAACATTTCAGAATGTCCTCCACTTGTGGGAGGGCGAATACGAAAACAGAACCGCTCAGAGCTTCTATGACTGGGGTGTTATCGCACAGCATTTTGAAGCAATGAGACTTTTAGGAGAATTGACCGATACAATGAAACCGCTTCCGTCTATGGACGGTCAGTTGACTCTCATTATGGGAAATCAGGCAGAGGAACAAAAAACCTCTGCCTTTACTTTTTCTCAGGAAATCATAGACGCTGTATTGACCCGTGGAAGCGGAGTTTCCGAGGGTAAAATGCGTATCTATGAGCAGTTTGAAAAGAGCCTTTCCGCAAAGGAGAACGCCGACTTCTTGAAAAACGAATACGGTTGGGGCGGCTCTTATCCGGTCATCATCGGTGCAGGCATTGACGAACAGCACGACGGAAAAGGTATCACAATTTCAAAAGGTATCGGAAGCGACAAGCCACACATTACGCTTTCTTGGTCTCAGGTTGAAAAGCGTATCGGAGACCTTATCCGTATGGACAGATACTTAAATCCAAAGGAAAAAGAAAAGTACCCGGAATGGCTTGAAAAGCAGGAAGAACGGCGAGCCGAACTTGCAGAGCAGAGAAAAAACCGTGAGATACTCTCTACCGCACCGCCTGAGCCTGAAAACAAAGAGGACGAAACGGAAGCACATTATGAATATCATCTCGGCGACAGCGTGTATATCGGAGCTTCTCAGTATGAGATTTTGTCCTTTGACGAAAACCGTGTAATGCTCTATGACTTCGATATGCCCCTATTCAACAAGGAGCTTTCAAGGGAAGAATTTGACCGCAAAGTGCGTGAAAATCCGATGAACGACCACTTGAAGGTCAGTGTATTACCGGCGGAAGAAAAATCCGTTACAGGCGGAAACGAAGCTCAAAATGATACCGAAACCGTACAGGATTTCAGTCCGAAAACCGGTTATGACGACGCCTTCTATATCGACCGGGACAATGAAAGCGTAACTTGGATATATTATAACCCCGACAACAATGCCGGAGGTCAGTATGTTACTAATACGCTTTCTTTTGACGAGATACAGCAAGCTGCACGGGAGTATGACTCGGCTGAGGATTTCTTTGATTACCTCGGCAGCATTGCAAATCAGGAGCTTGCCGATGTAGGCACGGAATGGTTTGAGGATGCAGACCGAGAATTTCACAGGACACCGGATTTGACCGACTGTACCTCCGCCACAATGGAAGCACTCATTGAAAACGCTGAAAGAACTGATATGGTGGCAACGAACATCGGAAATGTACCGATTGAGGATTACAGAGAAATCGTTGCTACTCAAAACGGTTTTGACAGTTATGAGGAAATGTATAACGAGGGTGTTCGTATCGGCAACGGTTACGACAAAGAGCCTGAACCGATTGTACCCGCTTGGGAGCAAAAGAAAAAGTCAAAGGTAAAGAGCTTTGACCTCCACCCGGATATTCCGATGTCCGAGCGACACAACTTTGACCTTGCTAACAATCAGGTTGAAGAAGTGAACAAGAAAGAGCGTTTCCACAGAAACTATGCGGCGATTAAGGTCTTGAAGGATTGTCAAAACGAAAACCGTTTTGCAACACCCGATGAGCAGAAAATCTTATCGAGATATGTCGGTTGGGGCGGTATTCCCGAAGCCTTTGACGAACGAGCCGGAGCTTGGCATACCGAATATGCAATGCTGAAAAACATCCTGACGCCGGAGGAATATGCGTCGGCAAGAGAAAGCATCTTGACCGCCTTTTACACTCCGCCCGAAGTATCTACCGCCATTTACAGGGTGTTGGAACAAATGGGATTTCAGGAGGGCAACCTGCTTGAGCCGTCCTGCGGTATCGGTAACTTCATCGGTATGCTGCCTAAGTCAATGGAAAACGCAAAGGTTTACGGTGTTGAGCTTGATACCATTTCAGCCGGTATCGCTCAGCAGCTTTATCAGAAGTCTTCCATTGCGGCACAGGGCTTCGAGGAAGTAAATGTTCCCGACAGCTTCTTTGACGGCATTATCGGCAATGTGCCTTTCGGAGATTTCAAAGTCTCCGACAAACGATACGACAAGTACAACTTCTTAATTCACGATTATTTCTTTGCGAAATCGCTTGATAAATTACGCCCCGGCGGCGTGATGGCTCTTGTGACAAGCAAAGGAACTATGGACAAGGAAAACTCCAATGTCCGAAAATATATCGCACAGAGGGCGGAGCTTCTCGGAGCAATCAGACTTCCGAATGACACCTTCAAAGGCAATGCCGGAACAGAGGTTGTATCCGATATTCTGTTTCTGCAAAAGCAAGACAGGCTCATAGATATTGAACCGGATTGGGTTCATCTTGACACCGACGAAAACGGTATAAGGATGAACTCATATTTTGTTCAGCACCCGGAAATGATACTCGGCGAAATGAAAATGGTAAGCGGTCGCTTCGGACCGGAAGCAACCTGTGAGCCGTTTGAAAACGCCGACCTTTCGGAGCTTTTGAACGAAGCAGTATCAAACATTCACGGAGAAATCTCCGAATACGAAGTTGCCGATGAACTGGAGGAAGAAGATAATTCTATCCCGGCAGACCCTACGGTAAGGAACTTCTCTTACACGGTTTTGGACGATAAAATCTATTTCCGTGAGAACTCCCGTATGTCCCCGGTGGAGGTATCGGCAACCGCCGAGAACCGCATTAAGGGTATGATTGGGATAAGAGATTGCGTCCGCAACCTGATTGAACTGCAAACCGAGGATTACCCGGACAGCGAAATCAAACAGGCACAGGAAAAGCTGAACACTCTGTATGACAGCTTTACAAAGAAGTACGGACTTATTAACAGCCGTGCCAATACTTCTGCCTTTTCCGACGACAGTTCCTATGCTCTGCTCTCTGCTCTTGAGGTCTTGGACGAAGATGGCGAACTGGAACGCAAGGCGGATATGTTCTTCAAGAGAACGATTAAACCGCACAAGCCTGTAACGGAGGTTGACACCGCAGACGAAGCTCTCGCTGTCTCTATGGGCGAAAAAGCAGCCATTGATATGGAATATATGATGGAGTTGTCCGGCAAAAGCGAGGAGGAATTATTTTCTGACTTAAAGGGTGTTATCTTCTTAAATCCCCTTTATGAGTACGGCAATTCTTATGAGCCGAAGTATCTGATGGCAGACGAATATCTGTCGGGCAATGTTCGTGAGAAGCTGGCAACAGCCAAAAGGTCTGCGACTCTGTATCCCGAAGATTACACCGTCAATGTGCAGGCACTTGAAAAGGTGCAGCCAAAGGATTTGACGGCAAGCGAGATTTCCGTAAGGCTCGGTGCGACTTGGATAACGCCCGAAATATTCCAACAGTTTATGTTTGAGTTTCTCGATACGCCACGCTATGCACAGTGGAATATCAAGGTTCACTACTCTCAGTTTACCGGAGAATGGAACATTGAGGGAAAGAGCTATGACCGTTCCAATGTTAAAGCGTACAGCACATACGGCACTTCCCGTATCAACGCATATAAGATAATTGAGGAAACACTGAACCTGAAAGATGTCCGAATCTTTGACTATATCGAAGATGAGGAAGGCAGAAAGAAAGCCGTTCTCAATAAAAAAGAGACGGCAATCGCACAGGCAAAGCAGGAACTCATAAAGCAGGGCTTTCAGGACTGGATATGGGCTGACCCTACCCGCCGAGAAAAACTCACAAAGATGTATAACGAAAAGTTCAACAGCATAAGACCCCGTGAGTACGACGGAAGCCACATTGTTTTCAACGGTATGAACCCAGAAATCGAACTCCGTGAACATCAGAAAAATGCGGTTGCACACATTCTGTACGGTGGCAATACGCTGTTGGCACACGCAGTCGGTGCGGGTAAGACCTTTGAAATGGTAGCCGCCGCTATGGAGTCCAAACGACTGGGACTTTGCAATAAGTCGCTGTTCGTAGTCCCGAACCACTTAACCGAACAATGGGCGGCTGAATTCTTGCAGCTATATCCGGCAGCGAATATTCTTGTGGCGACAAAGCGAGATTTCGAGACGAAGAACCGCAAAAAGTTCTGCGGTCGAATTGCTACGGGAGATTATGACGCAGTAATTATCGGTCATTCTCAGTTTGAGAAAATCCCGATGTCCATTGAAAGACAGAGGGCAATTCTTGAGCAGCAGCTTGAAGAACTGACAGACGGTATTATGGATTTGAAGCGAAACCGTGGAGAAAATTTCTCCATTAAGCAGCTTGAAAAGTCTAAAAAGTCCGTGAAGCAAAAGCTGGAAAAGCTCAACGACCAAAGCCGAAAGGACGATGTTGTTACCTTTGAAGAACTCGGTGTGGACAGGCTCTTTATTGACGAGAGTCATTATTACAAGAACCTCTATCTTTACACCAAAATGCGTAATGTGGGCGGTATCGCTCAGACAGAAGCACAGAAATCCTCCGACCTGTTTATGAAGTGCCGATACCTTGACGAGCTTACAGGCGGTCGAGGAACGGTATTTGCAACCGGTACTCCTATCTCAAACAGTATGGTGGAACTCTATACCATTCAGCGATACTTGCAGTACAACACGCTTGTAAAAAACAACTTGCAGCACTTCGACTCGTGGGCAAGTACCTTTGGAGAGACTGTAACAGCCGTTGAGCTTACCCCGGAGGGAACGGGTTACAGAGCGAAAACCCGCTTTGCAAAATTCTACAACCTTCCGGAGCTTATGGCTATGTTTAAAGAGGTTGCCGACATTAAGACGGCAGATATGCTGGAGCTGCCTGTGCCGGACGCACACTTCCACAATGTTGCGGTCAAGCCTTCGGAAATGCAGAAGGAAATGGTTGCTTCTCTTGCGGAACGAGCCGAGAAAGTCCGTGGCGGCGGTGTGGATTCGAGTATAGATAATATGCTCAAAATCACAAACGACGGCAGAAAGTTGGCTCTTGACCAGCGTATGCTAAACGATATGCTGCCTGATTTTGAGGGCAGTAAAATCAACGCCTGCGTCGATAACATCTACCGTATTTGGGAGGAAACAGCCGATAAAAAATCGGCACAGCTTGTGTTCTGCGACCTCTCAACACCAAAGAACGACGGCACATTCTCGGTATATAACGACATCAGAAAGAAACTCATAGAGCGTGGTGTCCCCGAAAGCGAAGTCCGCTTTATCCACGAAGCAGATACCGATGTGAAGAAGAAAGAACTGTTCCAAAAGACCCGCAAGGGCGAGGTCAGAGTGCTTCTCGGCTCTACGCAGAAGATGGGAGCCGGCACGAATGTTCAGGACAGACTTATCGCACTTCACGATGTGGATTGCCCGTGGAGACCGTCAGACTTGGAGCAGCGTTCCGGTCGAATTATCCGTCAGGGTAACTCAAACCCCGATGTAGATATTTACCGCTATGTAACAGAGCAGACCTTTGACGCATATCTCTATCAGCTTGTAGAGGGAAAGCAAAAGTTCGCCAGTCAGATTATGACGAGCAAATCCCCGGTGCGTTCTGCCGAGGATATTGATGAAACCGCTCTGTCCTATGCAGAGATTAAAATGCTTGCCACCGGCAACCCGTATATTAAGGAGAAGATGGATTTGGACATTCAAGTCCAAAAGCTGAAGCTCTTAAAATCCAACTTTCTCTCTGAAAGATACGCTTTGGAAGATAAGATAATCAAATATTATCCGCAGAGAATTACAGCTTTGGAAAACCGCATTGAAGGCTTGAAGCAAGATGTAGAAACTGCGAAACAGCACCCGAAACCAACGGACGACCGCTTTGTCGGTATGGAGGTTAAGGGTGTTTTTTATTCCGAAAAAGCCGACGCCGGTAAAGCAATCATTGAAGCCTGCAAGCAGATGAACAGCCCCGACCCTATTCCTCTCGGCAAGTACAGAGGGTTTGAAACGGAGCTGCTTTTTAATACCGCAGAGCGAAATTATGAGGTTCGACTGAAAGGTGCAACAAGCAGAAATGTTCCTCTCGGCGATGACGCATACGGCAATATTATCCGTCTTGATAACGGAATTGAGAGATTTGCCGAGAGCTTGTCGCTTGCGGAAAATGACCTTGAGAACACCAAAAATCAGTTGGAAACCGCAAAGAAAGAAGTCCAAAAACCGTTTATTGGGGAGGAAGAATTGAAAACAAAGCTTGCCCGACTGGACGAGCTGAATATTCTGCTCAATATGGATAAGCGAGATAACGAAATTGTCGGCGGCGAACCCGATGAGGGCGAAGTGCCGAACACACGAAAGGAGAAAACCTATGAACGATAAAATGACACCCGATAAGGAAAGAGAAAACTGCCCTTGCAGAAAAGCAATCATTAACCCTTTTGATGCAATGATGATGGTTGTGGTCAGGAGACTTGATAAAGCATATCTCGAATTAAAAAGAAGCAAACCGCCCGCAAAGGAAGCAGAATTTGCCCTTAGAAATGCAAAGCTTTCTTTCTACGGAGAGTTGGTTCGACAGAGCATTGAAACGGTGTTTTCGCCGGAAGAAATCATTGCTTTGTATGAAAACGACGACCCTGCGGGAGGTGCTTGGACTGTTTGGAATGACATCGGCTGCCCTGTTGATAAGATACTCATTATCATTGCAAAGCTCAGTATCAACGAACCGATACAGAAAGCGGTTGCCGATTTGCTGATGTAAAAAGGCGGTGATACCTATGCCGTATATTGCACCGGAAGTCATAACCGAAGCCAAACGAATGGACTTATTAACCTATCTCAGAGAGTATGAACCGGGCGAGCTTGTCAAGTTTTCAAGCAACACCTACACCACAAGAACCCACGACAGTTTGAAGATTTCCAACGGCAAATGGATGTGGTGGTCGAGAGGTATCGGGGGCAAATCTGCCCTCGATTACCTTATCAAAGTCCGTGGAATGGATTTTGTGGAGGCGGTTCAGACCATTATGGGAAACGGTTCAGTCAGCTTTCCGACTTGTGAAAACATCAAAAGCTATGAGGAACAGCCCTTGCTTCTGCCTGAAAAAAGTCCTACTGCCGATGTGGTATTTGATTACCTTTTCGGGCGTGGGATTGATTATGAAATCATCAACCACTGTTTGGAACAGGAGCTAATCATCGAGTCGCTTCCATATCACAATGCTGTTTTTATCGGCTATGACGAAAGCAAAGAACCTAAATACGCCGCTTACAGAGCAACAAATCAATCAAGGATTATGGGCGACTGCACCGGCAGCAAAAAGCAATATTCTTTCCGCCTGACTGCCGAAAACACCGGAGAGGTTCATCTTTTTGAGTGTGCTATTGACCTGCTTTCCTATGCAACCTTGATGAAGCTGGAGGGCAAAGAATGGCGACAGTTTAACCTTGTTTCTCTTGCGGGAGTGTATTCCCCAAAGCAGAAAATTGAGGACTCGAAAGTGCCTGTTACACTCGGCAGGCTGCTTGAAAAGGACAAAACAATCAGGCGAATTGTTCTTCATTTGGACAATGATATTGCCGGAAGAAAAGCGACCAAAGCGTTGCAGACGATTCTTTCAGATAAGTATGAAGTCGTTGACGACCCTCCTCAATACGGGAAAGATATCAACGATTTTCTTTGTAAACGCTTGGGAATAAAAGATAAAACCGAAAGGAGTTTTGCACGATGAAACTTAAAGAAATCAGAGAAATGTACCCGGAGGGTACGCAGATTGTACTCACTGAAATGGCTGGCGAAAGGCAAATGCCCTATGGGCTAAAAGGAACAGTAAAGTTTGTTGACGACGCCGGACAGATTCATATGAGTTGGGAAAACGGCAGCTCTCTTGCTTTGAATATTCACGAGGACACCTTTGAAAAGGTCGAAGCACCGGAGAAGATTTCCGTCATTCTCGTTGAGCCGGGCAGGTATCCGAAGCTCATTGAAATCGAGGATACCCTTGAAGCAATGCAGTCTCTTGTGGAGGGAGATATTGAAGAATATATGCCCTTTGAGGACGAGGTTGCCATCATCTGCAACGATGAAGGAAAGATGAACGGCTTGCCGCTGAACAGGGCGGTTTATTCCGAGCCTGAGAATGTTGAGATGAGTTATCCGCAGTTGAAAGCTCATTTCCGGCAGGCAGAAAAAGAAAGAAACCACACGACCGGATATATTGTTTTTACGGCTGACAGCTTTGACAAGCCTTACACAGAAGAACAAAGAACCTATGTTGTCAGCAGTAACAACAAGGCTTTCATTGAGGGTATGGGCGGATATTCTATCTATGCTTCTTCCCTTGACGGTTCGGATAAATGTGTGCGACTGGAAGCGTATATGGCTGATGAACACGGCGGCAAGGACGGTTGGAAGATTGAAAAATGTTATGTGAAAGACGACAGCAACCGTGAAATGCTCGACATTATTGCCGGCAAGTTTTTCATTGCATACGCACCGATTGAGTCGGAAAAGTTTCTCAGTATGCCGAAAGAACTGGCTCGTAAGTACGAGGAAAAGTTCAAATACCCGGAGAGATTTTACAAGTCTTTGGACGGTATTGAAGCAAAGCCGTACAAGCCTGTCTCAAAGGATATGGAAAGATAAAAGTCAATCTATGGGGCAACCCTGAGTGTCTGCATAATCTTAGCGAGCAGACCATTTATGGACAGGAATGTCCAAAACGGTACACTCGTTAGGGGTTGCCCCTAATACCCCAAGAAAGGAGCATAAACTATGCGGGAGATAGTATTGGTTGCCGCCGGGTTAATTATCGGCGGCTTTTTCGGAGTAACAACAATGTGCCTGTTTCAGATAAATCGGGACAGGCACTATATTTACAGAAAGGACAGCGATAAAAATGAGCAAGAGAAACATTGAAAAGCACATTCTGATGAACAAGGCAGAAGCTCAGGATTTGCAGAAAAAAGCAAAACGGGCGTGTCTTTCCGAAGGCGGTCTTATCCGTTTGCTTCTCAAAGGATACGAGCCGAGAGAAAAGCCCGACGAAAGATTTTACGATGTTATGCGTGAGCTTTCTGCTATCGGGAACAACATCAATCAGCTTGCGGCAAAAGCAAACACCCTCGGATTTGTTGACGCACCGCAGCTCAAAAAGGAAGCCGAGCGTTGGCACAAGTTTCAGGCTGATGTGGAGCGTACTTTTTTAAGACCCGATAAGAGCGATATGAAATGGCAGTAAGTAAATTGTGGTCGGTCACATCAAGGCTCGGTCAGGTAATCGACTATGCCGCCAATCCCGAAAAGACTGCGACAGACATTTACACCGAGGAACAGTATCAGGCTCTCCGTGATGTTCTCAGCTATGCAAAGGACGAAGAAAAAACTGAGCGTGAGTTTTTCGTTGAGGGTATCAACTGCAATCCGGCGACCGCAAGAGACCAGTTTGTGTCTGTGAAAAAAGCATACGGCAAAGACGATGGCATTCAAGCCTATCACGGATACCTGAGCTTTAAGGAACAGGATATTTCCCCGGAGCTTGCACAGAAAATCGGAATGGAATTTGCAAACGAAGTGTGGGGCAAAAGATTTCAGGTGGTGGTTACTACTCATCTGAACACAAAGCACCTGCACTGCCACTATGTAATCAATTCCGTTTCCTTTGTGGACGGTAAGCGATTATGGGGAGACGAAAAAGCGTGGTTCAAGTTCCGCTTGGTTGCCGACCGTCTCTGTGAAAAGTACGGACTGTATTACAATCCGAACCCGAACCGCAGTAAGCAATCCTCATATTACTACAAGCAGGAACAAGCCGGTATGCCGAGCCGATACTCCATTACCCGTGACGCCATTGATGAAGCGATTGCACACAGCACTAACTTAAAGACCTTTGATTATATTCTCACGCAGATGGGTTATGAACATTGTCTCAGCGACAGCCGAAAGTATTGGACGATTGTTCCGAAAGGATACAAGAAGCCGATACGACTTAAATCCCTCGGAGAGAATTATACCGAGGAAGCAATCAAGCGTAGGCTGACGGAAAATCAAAAGGTTCTCATCGTTCCTTTTGTAAAGGAAACGGTAAGAGTCACACAGTACCGATTGCCCACAAGAGAACACAAAATCAAAAAGGTCGGCGGACTGTATGGGCTGTATCTGCATTACTGCTATAAACTCGGTTATCTGCCGAAATATAAAAAACAGAATACCGCAAGGCTTCACTATCTTTTGAAAGAAGATTTACTGAAGCTGGACAAAATCACTCAGGAGACAAGGCTGCTTGCACGGGAGAACATTTCTACCGACGAGCAGCTTTTCTCATATAAAGAGTCCGTGTTGTTGCAAATCAAATCCCTGACTGACGATAGAACGCACCTGCGAAAACAGTTAAGAAGAAATTTGAGTGACGATGAGCTATCAAATGTCAAAGAGCAGATTACGGCAATCACGAGCAAACTGTGGACTCTCCGCAAAGAGGTCGGTCTTTGTGATGACATAGCCGAAAGGTCAAAGGTCATTGAAGTCAACCTTGAAACGGTTAGAGTTTACGAAGAAAAACAAGAAAGAAAGGAGCAGAACCGTAATGACAAACGGAGGTGATGCGGCAGAACAGGTCGTCAGGCTATCGCTTGAGGGCTTTGAAGTAGCCGCAAAATTAAGCGGAGCGGCAGCAAAGAATATTGCCGTTCTTTTAGTCTCTGTTCTCAAACAGGAACAGAAAACAAAAGGCAAGGCTCGACTTACCAATATGATTAAGTCGGGCAAGGAGCTGAAGGTGTTTTCTATCCCCAACAAGGACTTGAAGAAGTTTACCGAGCAGGCAAAACGCTACGGCGTTCTATACTGCGTACTCAGGGATAAAAACACAAAGGGCGATAATGTACCGATTGATATTATTGCCCGTGCAGAGGACGCTTCCAAAATTCAGAGAATCGTTGAGAGATTTGAACTCGGTAAGGTTGATAAGGCTGCGATTGTCACCGAGTCTCAGAAGGCTGTCGAAAAGCGTGAAGCTTTGGAGAAAGACAAGCCGACAAAAACCAAAAACGAAATCATCACTGAGGAAGCCGTCAGAAAGCCTATTCAGAAAGAGGGATATTCCCAGTCAAACCCCACAGTCGCCAAAACGGACAAAAACCCTCCGTCAAGGCACGACTCCGAGCCGGTAGATATGCAAACTGATAAGGGTACTGTAAGCGACAGACAGAGAAAGCCGTCGGTAAAAGCAAAGCTTGACCGATATAAGGCACAGTCCAAGCAGCAGAAAGAAGCAGAACGCAAAGAGCCGGAGGTATCAAAGCCGGAGGTTAAGAACGCACCGGCACAGACCGTACACCAGCAGCCGAAACCCAAAAGCAAAAATGTGAAAGAGAGGTAATCACAATGACAAACAATTTTACCCCTGCAAAAGCAGGACAGCAGAGAAGCAGACTTTCCAAAGAGGAATATGCCGAGAAGATGAAGGCTGAAAAAGAAGCCGTATATCAAATGGCGGACGACACCGCAAAGGCTATCGTTTCCGACTCGGAAAAGTTCAAAGCATTTCTTGATACGCAGAGCCGTCTTGACAGATACTCTGCGGTCAACGCACTTCTGATTTTCAAGCAGCTTCCCGAAGCAAGCCAGCTTAAAAACTTTGACGACTGGAGCAAGGACAATGTGAAAATTCAGAAAGGTGCGAAAAGTATTTCCATTCTTGAGCCTGTCGAGTATGCAAAGAGAGACGGTACGACCGGCATTTCCTACAATGTGAAAAAAGTCTTTGATGTTTCGCAGACCAGCGGCAAGAGACCGCCTGCACCGACTGTCAACCGTGACCCGAAAGCACTCATTACTGTTATGCTGGATTCTTCCCCGGTTGAAGTAGAAGCAACAAATGAGCTTCCGTATCCCAATATGGCGGCGTTTTATAACAACGAGGAACAGACCTTGTATGTAAAGCGTGATGTGGGAGACAGCGTAGCGGTCGCTCAGTGCGTAGCACAGGAGCTTGGCCACGCACAGCTCTCCATCAACAGCGACAGTTACAGCAGAGCGGATATGGGATTTCAGGCGGTTTGTATCGGCTATATGCTTTGCAAAAAGTACGGTGTCGATACACAGAATTTTGCTATCAACCGTATCCCTGAAAAGCTTGCCGGCAAAGAGCCGAAGGACATTCGCTATGAGCTTTCCAAAATGAGAAATGCAATGGCGGATATTCACTCCCGTGTTTCCGATGAGCTTTACAAGAAGAAGCAGGAACGAAGCAAAGACTACGAAAGATAAGGTGAGACTATGGCGAAGGAAGAAATGTATCATATCGCATTGGACGATTATGAACACGGCATTATTATCCGTTCTCTCAACGATGAGAAAACAGATTTGATGAACGAGGGTAAATCTACCGATGCGGTGGACGACCTTATCATCAAGGTCGGAACTGCCCCAAAGAAAAAGTTTAGAGTTATCGAAAAGGAACGCTCCTGTGAATCGAGATAACGAAAGGCAGTCTGCGATTATTCTTTCCGTCATCGGTATTATCCCAGTCGTATGGCTGGCACTTCTGATGGCTCCCTCTGTAAAAGGAGGATTGCCGGAAATACTGCCGAGCCTATTAACAGCGTTCAACGAACCATTCCATATTGAGCTATGCGAGGACAGCCTAAAAACTGTCCTCGTTTTGCTTCTCTGCTATGCAATGGGTATCGGGATTTACTTCTCAACACAAAAAAATTACCGAAGGCGTGAAGAACACGGCTCTGCGAAATGGGGCAACGCAAGAGCCGTAAACAAAAAATACAGACAGTCTCCGGCTTCAGAGAACAAGCTGATGACGCAAAATGTCTGTATCGGACTCAATGCGAAGAAACACCGAAGAAACTTAAACACCCTTGTGTGCGGCGGTTCGGGAGCCGGTAAGACAAGGTTTTACTGCAAGCCGAATCTTATGCAGTGCAACACATCATTTGTCATTCTTGACCCAAAGGGAGAAATACTGAGAGACACCGGAAAGCTGCTTGAAAGCAAAGGCTATGAAGTCCGTGTTCTCGATTTGATTTCAATGGAGAAAAGCCATTGCTATAACCCGTTTGTCTATTTGCAGAATGACAACGATGTGCAAAAGCTCGTGACGAACCTTTTTAAGAGTACCACTCCGAAAGGCAGTCAGGCACAAGACCCTTTTTGGGACACCTCGGCTTCAATGCTTCTGCTTGCACTTGTATTTTATCTTCATTACGAAGCACCCGAAGATGAACAGAACTTTGCAATGGTAATGGAAATGCTCAGAGCCGGTTCGATTGAGGACGAGGAGGACACAAGACCTTCTCCCCTTGATGAACTGTTTGCGGAATTGGAAATGTCAAATCCCGACCACATCGCTTTGAAGTATTACCGTTCCTATCATTCGGGTGCGGCGAAAACCTTAAAGTCCATACAGATAACCCTTGCGGCAAGACTGGAAAAGTTCAACCTTGAAAGTCTTGCTTCTTTAACCACCACAGACGAGCTTGACCTCCCATCACTCGGAGAGAAAAAGGTCGCTCTGTTTGCTTTGATACCGGACAACGATTCCAGCTTTAACTTCTTGGTATCTATCCTTTACACACAGCTTTTTCAGCAGTTGTTTTATGCTGCCGACCATATTCACGGAGGCTCGCTTCCCGTTCCCGTTCATTTCCTGATGGACGAATTTGCTAATGTGAGCCTGCCCGATGACTTTGACAAGATACTGTCGGTTATGCGTTCCCGTGGAGTGTCGGTAAGTATCATCTTGCAGAACTTGGCTCAGTTAAAAGCCTTGTTTGAAAAGCAATGGGAAAGTATTGTCGGCAACTGCGACGAGTTTTTATATCTCGGCGGCAACGAGCAGAGCACCCACAAATATGTGTCCGAGCTTCTCGGTAAGGAAACCATTGATACCAACACTTTCGGAAAGAGTACCGGTCGAAGTGGCAACTACTCCACCAATTATCAGATTAGCGGTCGAGAGCTTCTTACCCCTGATGAGGTTCGTATGCTTGATAACCAATATGCAATTCTGTTTATTCGTGGGGAACGCCCCGTTATGGACTTCAAGTATGACATCTTGAAGCACCCGAATGTGGCACTTACAACCGATGGAAAGGCTTCTGCATATAAACACGGCGAAGTGACCATCAAGCACTCATCAATTTCTGTTCTTTCTATTAACCCGGAAGAACTTCCGGAGGAAAGCTACGGAGAAACCAATTACGAGCTTCTGTCCGATGAGGATTTTGAAGTAAATAAAAACTTATTTTAACGGAGGAAAACACAATGAACATTTTTAAGAAGAACAACGAAAAGAAAACTACTCAGAAGCTGCCTATGACTGGAAAGGTTCAGAAAGGCTTCCGTGCTTACTGCGCCGTAATCGCAGCAGCAACTCTTGTTTGCGGCATGAGCGTTACCGCTTTTGCCGCCAGCGACCCGATTACCGTAGTCAACAATCTGTCCGATTTCATTTTCGGTCTTATCCGTGCCATCGGTCTTATACTGCTTGGCTTCGGTATCGTTCAGGTCGGTCTCTCTTTGAAGTCTCACGACCCGTCTCAGAGAGCCAACGGTTTCCTGACTCTTGCGGGCGGTATCATCATTACCTTTGCAAAGGAAATCCTGACCCTTATTACCGGCTAAGAGAACACAGTTATCAAACGGGGCATACCTGGCATTTCAGGTATGCCCCTAATCTTAAAGGAGGTGCAAACAGATGAGTGATAACTGGGTAGTTCAGAACCTCGAAAATGCCCTTGAAACTTGGAACAGCAAGCTATCGGAAATATGGCAGTTGCTAACCACTTCGCCGCAGGAGTTCAAAGGCGGCAGTATTTGGTCGGTAATGGTGAATATCAACGGAGCGGTTCAGGCTATCGGTCTTGCCTTACTCGTTCTGTTTTTTGTTGTCGGTGTGATTCGCACCTGCGGAAGTTTTACCGATGTAAAGAAACCGGAACACGCATTAAAGCTGTTTATCCGCTTTGCCATCGCCAAAGGTGTGATTACCTACGGGCTGGAGCTTATGCTTGCCCTGTTCAACATCGTACAAGGTACGATTTCAACCATTATGACATCTGCGGGATTTGGTACACCCAATCAAACAACCTTACCTGCTGAAATGGTAACAACCATTGAAAGCTGCGGATTTTTTGAGAGTATCCCATTGTGGGCGGTTACTCTTATCGGCGGACTGTTTATCACGGTCTTGTCGTTCATTATGATAATGACGGTGTACGGACGATTTTTCAAGCTGTATATGTACACGGCTCTCGCTCCGATACCGCTTTCCACTTTTGCCGGAGAACCGTCGCAGAATGTGGGTAAGAGCTTTATAAAGAGCTACTGTGCTGTTTTGCTTGAGGGAGCCGTAATTGTACTTGCTTGTATTATCTTCTCCCTATTTGCTTCTACGCCGCCGGTAGTGAACCCTGACGCAGCAGCCGTTACTCAGGTATGGGCATATATCGGCGAACTGGTATTCAATATGCTTGTGCTTGTCGGTGCGGTTAAGATGAGCGACCGAATTATCCGTGAAATGATGGGCTTATAACGGGAGGTTCTCTGATGAAGAAAAACAAGAATAATAACGATAGATGGCAGGGCTATACGCCTGCCGACTGCGACTGCAAATATTGTGTGTATTACGGAGGAAAGAAAAACGGCAATGTAATTTGCCTTGCGGACACCTGCGTCTGCTCTGATGAAATCCGTCACGCAAAACAAGCATATCGCAGAGAAAGGAGCTTTTGATGGAAGTCAAAATTAACCGAGAGATACGAAATTACACAGAGTCAATGTTTTTTGGACTGTCGCTCAGACAGTTCATTTTTTCTGTCCTCGCCTGTGCGGTAGCGGTAGGACTTTACTTCCTCCTAAAACCGTACCTCGGAACAGAAACCGTATCGTGGGTGTGCATTTTGGGAGCTGCCCCTTTTGCGGCTCTCGGCTTTGTGAAATACAACGGAATGACGGCTGAGAAATTTATATGGGCGTGGATAAAGTCCGAGTTCCTTATGCCGAAAAAGCTGGTCTTTCATTCCACCAACACCTATTACGAATTGATGAAACCGACAATCGAACAAAAACAGAAGGAGGCTTATAAGAACAATGATTAAAACCCTTACAAACCTGTTAAAGCAGGACAAAGAAAAGTTTGTAGTACCAAAGGGCGTACAGGATTGTATTCCCATTACCGCAATCTATGATGACGGTATTTTCCGTGTGGGCAAGGACAAGTATTCCAAGAGCTTCAAGTTCACGGATATTAACTTTGCCGTAGCAAGCCGTGAGGACAAGGAAGCAATGTTCCTTGAATACTCCGAGCTTCTCAACTCTCTTGACAGCGGAGCTACTACAAAGCTGACTATCAACAACAGACGGCTTAACCGTTTGGACTTTGAGAAAACCATTCTTATCCCCGAAACTGGCGATGAGCTTGATGTTTACCGAGAGGAATATAACAAAATGCTTCTCGACAAGGCGACCGGTGCAAATGCAATCGTTCAGGATAAGTATGTTACTATCTCCATCAACAAAAAGAGCGTGGAGGACGCAAGAACCTATTTTGCCCGTGTTGGTGCTGACCTGATTGCCCACTTTGCAAGACTCGGAAGCAAATGTGTGGAGCTTGAAACCGATGAAAGGCTGAGAATTGTCCACGATTTCTTCCGTGTCGGGGAGGAAACCGCCTACCACTTCAATATTAAGGAAACGAGAAAAAAGGGACACGATTTCAAGGATTATGTTTGCCCGGATACAATGGAATTTGAAAAGGACTACTTCAAAATGGGAAACCGTTACGGGAGAGTCCTTTTTCTTCGTGAGTACGCTTCCTATATCAAGGACAGTATGGTAGCTGAGCTTACCGACCTGAACCGCAACCTGATGATGTCCATTGACATCGTACCTGTTCCTACCGATGAAGCCGTGCGAGAAGCAGAGAGCAGACTGCTCGGTGTTGAGACGAATATAACCAACTGGCAGAGAAAGCAGAATCAGAACAATAACTTTTCCGCTACCGTTCCGTATGATATGGAACAGCAGAAAAAGGAAATGAAGGAGTTCCTTGATGACCTTACCACTCGTGATCAGCGAATGATGTTCGCTGTACTCACTATGGTTCATACTGCGGACTCCAAAGAACAGCTTGATAACGACACCGAAGCTCTGCTTACTACGGCAAGAAAGCATTTGTGCCAGTTTGCCGTTCTTAAATATCAGCAGATGGACGGACTGAATACGGCTATGCCCTTTGGAACACGCAAGATTGACGCATTCAGAACCCTTACCACAGAAAGCCTTGCGGTATTTATCCCGTTCAGAGTTCAGGACATTTACCACGAAAACGGCATTTACTACGGTCAGAATGTCATCAGCAAAAATATGATTATCGCCGACCGCAGACAGCTACTCAACGGTAATTCCTTTATTCTCGGCGTATCCGGCGGCGGTAAATCCTTTGCGGCAAAGGGAGAGATTGAAAATATCATTCTTTCCTCCAATGCAGATGTTATTATCATCGACCCTGAGCGAGAGTATTCTCAGCTTGTAAAGGCACTCGGCGGTGAAATCATCAATATTTCCGCTACTTCTCCGAGCCATATCAATGCAATGGATATGAATAAGGAATATGGCGACGGAGCAAACCCGGTTATCCTGAAATCCGAGTTCATTATGTCCCTCTGTGAACAGCTTATCGGCGGCACAAACCTCGGAGCAAAGCAGAAGTCTATCATTGACCGTTGCACGGCGAGCGTTTACCGAGACTATCAGCAGAGAGGATATACCGGTACTGTTCCGACCTTGCAGGATTTCCGTGCGGAGCTTTTGAAACAGGACGAACCGGAAGCAAAGGAAATCGCCCTTGCTATCGAGCTGTTTACACACGGTTCTTTGAATACTTTCGCAAAGCCGACCAATGTTGATACGGATAACCGACTTATCTGCTATGACATTCTTGACCTCGGCAAACAGCTTATGCCTATCGGTATGCTTGTCGTTCTCGACTCTATCCTGAACCGTATCACACAGAACCGTGCTAAGGGTAAGCAGACTTTCATCTTCATTGATGAAATCTATCTCCTGTTCCAGCACGAATACTCCGCAAACTTTCTGTTTACTCTTTGGAAGCGTGTAAGGAAGTACGGTGCTTATGCCACCGGTATTACGCAGAATGTGGACGACCTTTTGCAGAGCCATACGGCAAGAACTATGCTTGCGAACAGCGAGTTTTTGATTATGCTCAATCAGGCGTCAACCGACAGAATTGAGCTTGCCAAGCTCCTTAACATTTCCGACCTCCAGCTTTCGTATATCACGAATGTTGACGCAGGACACGGATTGATTAAGGTCGGCAGTTCGCTTGTGCCGTTTGCAAACAAGTTCCCGAAGAATACGAAGCTGTATAAGCTGATGACAACCAAACCGGGCGAGGGTGTATAACCCTTGCCCTATTCTGTAAATGAGAAAGGAAACACCTATGAAAAACAAAATCTATATTGCCATAATCTGTGCTTTCAGCATTGTATTTGCCGTCAGTTCAGGTTTTCTCATCAAGCACTATTGCGACTCTGCAAAGCAGGCTGAGATGTACGACAATCTGATTGGGGTTGTGGAGACCGAGCCTGAAGAAACCCAAGAGCCGATGAACTACTCCGAAGAAAAGACTTTTATCCCGGAGTATCAGGAGCTTTATCTGCAAAACAACGATATGGTCGGCTGGATTAAGGTTGAGGACACAAAAATCAATTATCCCGTTATGCAGTCAAAGGACAACCCGAACTTCTATCTGAAGCACGGCTTTGATAAGGCATACACCGACTACGGCTGTCCTTATGTTCAGGAAAACTGCGATATGGAACTGCCAAGCGACAATATCATTATCTACGGTCATCATATGAACGACGGCTCTATGTTCGCCGGTCTTATGAAATTCAAGGACAAGAGCTTTTGGGAAAAGCACAAAACAGTATCCTTTGATACGCTGACCGACAGACAGACCTATGAAGTAATTGCCGTGTTCAAAACCGTAGTATATACGGACAGTCCCGACAGCTTCAAATACTATCAGTTCATCAATGCGGAAACCGCCGAGGATTTCACAGCCTATGTTGAGAAGTGCAAGGAACTGTCGCTTTACGATACCGGCGTAAACGCCGAATACGGCGACAAGCTCCTGACCCTTTCCACCTGTGAGTATTCCCGGACAAACGGCAGACTCGTTGTAGTGGCGAAGCTCATTAACGAATAACGCAACAAGTGGTTCAGCCTGCATAGGAAGGAGGGATTGTATGGCTGATATTAAAACGAAAGACAATGCAAAAGGTACGATACGAACCATAGATAAGGCTGCCGTCGCAACCCAACGAATGAAGCAGGCGTATATCGCAACAAAAGAAAAGGCGGAGCGGTCGGTAAATGCCAACAGCAGTTCTGCCGAGGAATACGCTTCCGATAAACTGGAAAGCGGTATTGACGAGGTAGTTCACGATGGTGCCTATGCGTTTGACAAGGCGGGACGAAAGGGACTTGAAACCACAAAAGAAAATATCCGCACCGCAAAGGACGGTATTCAGCGTTTCAAGCAACAGCGAGCCGAGCAGTCTTTACGAAAACAGGCTTCGCATAACACAAGCTCTGCGATTAAGACTGTCGATAAGGCGGAAAAGACCATAAAGCAGTCTGTCACTTCCTCCGGAAAGAAAACCATTAAGTTTGCCGGAAAAGAAGCAACCAAAACCGCACAGAAATCAGTTAAGACGGCTGAACAGACTGCAAAGACAGCGATAAAAACAAGTCAGCAAGCGGCGAAGGCGGCACAGAAAACAGCTCAGGCGACAGTTAAGGCTTCGCAGAAAGCGGCACAGGCGGCAAAAGCTACCGCCAAAGCAACAGCCTCTACGATTAAAGCCGCAGCCAAAGCCACCGTTGCCGCAGTAAAAGCAATCATAGCGGCGGTAAAAGGTCTTATTGCCGCTATCGCTGCCGGCGGCTGGGTTGCGGTGGTAGTAATTATTGTTCTATGCCTTGTAGCTCTGATTGCGGGTTCTGTGTTCGGTATCTTCTTTTCAGGAGAGGATTCCGGCACAGGAATGTCAATGCAGACAGTCGTTCAGGAAATCAATCAAGAATATGATGACCGATTGGAACAAGAAAAGAACTCTGTAAGCTATGATGTGCTTGAAATGAGCGGAAGCATAGCTGTTTGGAAAGATGTTCTTGCGGTCTATTCTGTTAAAGTGAATACCGACCCCGACAATCCGATGGAGGTTGCTACGGTTGATGAAACCAAGAAGCAGCTACTGTCGGATATTTTTTGGGAGATGAACGATATTTCTTCCCGAACAGAAATGAAAACCCATACCGAAATTGAGGAAAGCGACGACGGACATGGCAATATTGTACAGACCGAAACCACAGTAACCGAAACATTCCTGTATATCACGGTATCACATAAGACCGTTGATGAAATGGCGGCTATGTACGGCTTTAATCAAGAGCAGAAAGATTATCTTGCCGAGCTGTTGCAGGACGAAAACAATCAGCTATGGTCACAGGTGCTTTACGGTATCGGATACAGCGACGACCAAATCGTAACGGTCGCTCTGTCTCAGGTGGGTAATGTAGGCGGTCAGCCTTACTGGTCTTGGTACGGATTTGACTCCCGTGTGGAGTGGTGTGCCTGCTTTGTTTCTTGGTGTGCCAACGAGTGCGGATATATCGACGCCGGTATTATTCCGAAGTATGCCGGTTGCGTAAACGGCGTTCAATGGTTCAGAGACCGAGGACAATGGGCAGACGGTTCGTATGAGCCTTCGCCCGGTACAATCATCTTCTTTGACTGGGAGGGCGACGGTGTGACAGACCACACCGGTATCGTTCAGAAATGCGAGAACGGTACAGTCTATACCGTTGAGGGCAACTCCGGCGACACTTGCAGAACCAAAACATACTCGGTTGGAAGCTCTGTTATCTACGGATACGGTATTCCGGCATATTAAAAAAAGATGGCTGCTCGTTTGAGTAGCCATCAAGTACATTATGAAAAATCGGTTATTTCTCTATCTTTCAGATAGACATTGTGCGTGTGATAAGTAAAACACATCAACAAATCGCTGTCTCTATTATCTTTTGCTTTGAACATAGAAAATTCATCGGACAGGATAAAAATAAGTCCAAGCAGTTTCTTTATATATCCATTATATGAAGCATAGTTCATATAGAGAGATGCGGTATATCCGTCATCGTCCTCTATCAAATCTGCGTCAATTTCATAGGTTTCCGATAACTCACTGACTGCCCATATAAATTTATCTTTATTAGCTATACGCTTTTCATTGGGGACAGTCCTTCTGTTCTTCCGCATAAAATCAAGAAATTCTTCCGCTGTCATCGAGTTTTCGTTATCGTCATAATTCTCGTTTTTCATTTCTTCTTCAATTTGTTCAAGCGTAGGTCGGTCAAACCTATTGCTGAATATCACTCTTTCATTCCCCATCCTCTTTTGCTCCTAAGTTGATTATTTGGAGTTTTTTCTTCTTGGCTCTCTCATAGGTCTTGGCAGCACCGCCCCAAGAATGAGTGACGAAACAGATTGCATAGCCGGAATTATCCACCATATATCTGTTCCTTGCGGGACTGGCTGATACCATAGGGCGCAAGCCGCGCTGTGAAGTCGGCATACTCATCTTCGGACAGCCGGGTTTTCACAACGCGGCTGCGGTGGGGCGTGTTGTATTTCTTTCGCATGGTGTGACCTCCTTTCTCGCCCGTAAGGGCGCATGAGCAGGGTTTGGGGAAGGCACTCCCCAACAAGTTTCCCGCGAGGGGCAAAACTGCAGAATTGCGGATTTTGGCACCGTGGTAGAAACTTGCTCTCCGTGACTGCAAACTTTCTCTCACTTCCGTCCGCCACTTTTTTGGAAAACTGCAACCACAAAAGTTTGTTTCTCTTTTTCTGCTACTACTAATCCTGTAAAGGGCATTCCTGCCCGCTTTCGCTAAAATGACACCGGACGCAGTGGTTTCTACCCGGTGTTGGAGAAATCCTTTCTCTTTGCCCTCTACTACGGGTAAATGCTCCAAATGCCAAACACCAGGGCAGAAAAATTCCCTCCTCGCTTACTACTACAACCGGCAGGGGGCAAAATGGCCGGGAGCGGAGCCGGACAACAAAAAAAGCAGTAAATCTTTTTCAAGACTTACTGCTTTCGCTGGCCGCGTCGGTGGCGGCTGGTATTCAGTTTTTATGACTTGTCCGGTGGTTCGTCAAGCCGGAACTTGAATTGACAGTCAATTAACCGCTGCTTTACATAGTCCTCCACCTCGGCGTTGACCTGCCCGTTCACTTTTGAGAAATAGCGGATATATCCGGCGTAGTGGAGCAGGACAGCGTTCACGGCTTCTGGGTCGCCCTCACGGGCTTTGAGGATTGTTTCATAGGGGAGAAGTCTACTCATACCGGCTCACCCCCATTTCTTCGCGTAGCCGCTGCAAGGCAAGCTGGATATGCCGCCCCGCTGTGCTGCGTGACCGGCCAATACACGCGCCGATCACGCGCTGCGGCTGGCGCAGAAAGTAATAGCGCAGGATTTCTTCCCGCGTCTGCTCCGGCAAAACAGAGATCGCGTCGGCAAGGGCGGCGTTGCAGAGCAGGACGGTCTGACCGCAGACGGTAAATGGGTATTCCTCGTCCGGCTCCGACGCGGCAAACTGGACAAACTTCTCGTTCATCAGATAGTCAAGGGAAACTTGCCGTTCCCATTGCCGTTTAAGCTTCAAAATCTTGTCCAAGGCGGCACAGCGGATAACAGTCTTGCAAAAGGCGTTGTACCTGCGCTGGATATATTCTTGATAGGCTATCTGGTCGGTCATGGAAATTCCCCTTTCTGAATAATAGTGCGGGGCGGTGGCACTTCTTGCTGTCGCCCCTTGATTGGAATACCATCGCAATGTCTCTGTTTTGGCAAGAAACTGTATCACAATTTCTTCCATCAATAATAACATTACCATCATTTTGCTTTTCAAATCCAGCAATAATACTTAAGATAGTTGACTTGCCACATCCCGATGGGCCCAATAGCACTAAAAATTCTCCATTTTCAACAGAAAAAGAAACATTTTTTAAAACCGTAACATTAGTATCGTATGATTTGTTTATGTCAATTAATTCTAATTTTTTCATTTTGTTTAATGTGTTATATATGAGAAGATCTGTGTTTTTTATTGCGTGCACCATTTTTCTTTTGCGTAGAAGAAGACTTATTATTTTGTTTATTCTTAGAAGATTTGTGAGAATTAAAGTCTGTTGGTTTTGAGCTGTTTTGTTTGTTCTTTTTGTTTGTGTTACTAACCAACTGACCGCAGGCAGCTTTGATATTATTGCCTCGTGATTCTCTCATTTTTACTTCTAAACCAGCCGCTTCAAGTCGCAATTTAAATGCAACTAATTGTTGTTTGTTTGGCCTGTTAATATTGCAATTTGCGGTATCGTTATATTGCAAAAGATTTATTAAAACATTTTTTTCACGAAACCATCTTCCCAACTGTCTTACATCAGCCGCTTTATCATTTAGTCCGGGAATTAATAAATAAGCAATTGTAACTTTTCTATTATGTCTCTCAGAATATGATAAAACTGCCTCAACAATCTTATTTATATCATAACCCTTCATGTGGGGGATAATAATATCTCTTGTTCTTTGATTTGTTGCATGAAGAGAGAGGGTGAGTTGTATCTTCAAATGCTCTTCCCTTATTTTTTTTAATTGCTCTAAAGGACCTACAGTCGAAATATTGATTCCATCTGTGGGGAAATTAAGCCCATTTCTATCTCTTAATATATGAATCGACTTAATTACATTATCATAATTAAAAAATGGTTCACCCATTCCCATATATACAATTCTGTTGACTTTTTCTTTCAGTAATGTTACTTGCTGTACAATTTCTGAAGGAGTTAAATTTCTTATAAACCCATTACTTCCGGATGCACAAAAAATGCAACCTACAGGACAGCCTACCATTGTACTAACACATACAGTTACACCTGTTTTTCTATTGATACAAACAGTTTCAACGCAGTAACCATCCTTTAATTTGAAAGAGTATTTTCGTGTATCACCGCCATTATAAATATCATTAATGCTCATTGTTTGATATTTCTTCTGAGGTTTTTCTTTATAAAGGGCATGCATAAGTGATCGCGCCTTTTTTTCTCCAACACAATCACAAATTTCTTTATATGTATAACCGTAAGGGTCCGAATTTATCATTTCTTCAGTGATAATTATTGTGTTTTTGTTTTTCATATCATCATGCCTTTCGAGAAATATAATATCAAAATACGATAAACTACCATTATTATAATAACATTTCAAAAGCAAAAAATCAATATTCTACTCATTTATTTTCATCGATACACTCTCCTTCCTGATAGATACTTAATCATAGATTGAAACAATATATAAATAGGCAAAAACAGAAAGTTTTTAAAAATAACCAACCTCCTTCATTTCGCCGAGAAAGCTCATCATATCCTTAAAAAACTCACTTGAATAGCCATGAGGTCTTCCGTTGTATTTAATATATGTTTTTGGCGTTGTATCGGGAATCATATCATATAAATTTTCAATATCCTCTTCAGGGCAATCCTCATCGATATCCGATGAGGTAATAAGCACGGGCATTTTCAGCCTTGAAGCGTGCCATTCCGGATCAACCAGTGAAAGCCTTTTTTTCGCCTCACTTGCTCTGAATCGGATATCGATCGGCGGCGAATACTCGTACAAAAGGTCGAAAAATCTATTGGTTGAAAACCCAATAAGATAAGGCAGATCGGCACATACTGCCATACATCTTTCTTTTCCGTAATAGCTTGCAAGCACCATTGCCATTCCGCCGCCATGTGAAGTGCCGGCAAAAATTAATTTGTCCGTGTCTGCAAGATTTTTATCTTCAATGAATTTTATAACGGTCAAGGCGTCTAAAAGCCAATCCTTATAGCTGTTTTCAAATCCGCAAAGGGTGTTATAAAGCACAGGAAAAGTGCCGCCGTTGAAAACCTTGTCGTAATTTATGCCTCCGGGTGTAGAATAGCCCAAAGGAGAAATGAACAAAAGGTTGTATTTATCCGAAACATCGGGATAAGATTTGAGCTGTGCTTCATATCCCGGGATAACAACCATTAACGGCATGCCGTCATCCTTTGCAGGAACAAACCAGCTATAAAACGGCTCGCTTGCATTTCGTCGGCACTTAATGTATCTGCCGTTTTTTATACATTCTATATCATCATAAAGCGGCGGCGGTGCAGGCAAACCGTCGAGAAATTCAGCCTCATATTTATCCGAGCATAATCTGCAATCGAACTCTGCAAAACGGATTTTTATCAATCTTGGAATACGATAGTCAAACACTTCGTCCATTGTATGCTTCTGTTTGATCGTGTGTAACATATATCATAGTCTTTTGCAGTTTTGAGTGCAAATTATGCAATTCATTTCGCATTTGCGAACGAAGGAGTGCATCAAGATTTGATAATGGCTCATCTAAAAGCAAAAGTGAGGGGCTTTTAACTAAAGCTCTACCAATCGCAACACGTTGTTTTTGGCCACCTGAAATTTTATCTACCTTCTTTCCTAAAATGTCTTCTATTTGTAATACTTTTGATATAGATGTTACCTTTTCCTTTATCACCTCTTTTTTTTCGTGCCTATTTATCAAAGGGAAAGCTATATTATTATATACATTCATATTTGGATATAAAGCATAATTTTGCCTACCAGCAAAGGCGGGCGGGGCTGTCAACGGCTGCGCATATGCGCCGTTCATCTTGACCGTTGACTGGCTCGGCTGGGTTTGCTATTTACCCGACAAACTTGAATTTATTTTA